>Ga0193739_1000069_pt1 | contig 24250 bp, 26 predicted proteins | sample L2a2metaG_FD_144926 | JGI IMG/M metagenome (GOLD analysis project Ga0193739, IMG submission 144926) | Soil microbial communities from a riparian zone of the East river system, Colorado, United States - L2a2 | ecosystem: Environmental > Terrestrial > Soil > Riparian zone | place: USA: East River...
CATTCCTAACCGCTCAACCGCCGAACCGCCTAACCGCTCAGGTCGGCCACGACCCCGCGTCATCGCCATACCGGGACATCGTGCTGCGTCCGGCGCCGGTGGTCTTCGTCGGGCATCTATTCGGGGACCGCGGCCGCGTCGGCGCGGGGGTGAGCAACGCCTTCACCTTCGGCGGGCGTTACGAAATCCCGGCGGGCCGCTCGCTGTTGTTCCAGCTCAGCACCGCCTACCTGAGTGGCGACCGGTACATCATCGATCCGGGTGCCGATTCGACGTCGCCGGCTCGCCGCACCGGTCCCTTTAAGTCCGACGTTGCGCTGGCGGAGGTGGGACTACAGCTGCGGCTCACGGGCGCGAAGTCCTGGCACCGCGTCGCCCCCTACGTCGGCACCGCGATCGGACTCATGTTCGACGTGAACTCGCCGGGCGACACGACCGGCAGCGGCTACAAGTTTGGCACAAAACTCACGATCGCCGGGGCCACGGGTGTGCGCTGGTATCCCTCGCGCCGCTGGATGATCACCGCCGAGGCACGGGCACACCTCTGGCGTCTCAAGTATCCCGTCTCCTTCCATGATTCAACGCAGGCTTCCGATGGATCGCGCGTAGTGCCGCTGACGGAACCCCTCAACGACTGGACTCTGCATCCCTGGTTTAGCCTCGGCATTGGATGGACTTTCTAGCCGAAGGCTTCCGGCGCGCGCTTACACTGTTGGCGTCGGGCGATGCGGAGATCTACGGCATCGCGCTCCTCACGCTGAAGGTCGCCGTCGTCGCGACCGTCATCGCCTGCGCGATCGGGCTACCGCTCGGCTACTTCCTGGCGACGCGCCGTTTCTGGGGACGTCGCGCCGCCCTGACCGTCGTCAACACCGCGCTGGCCTTCCCCACCGTCGTCGTCGGTTTGCTGCTCTACGGCCTGCTGTCGCGCCGCGGACCGCTCGGGAATCTCGGCTGGCTGTACACGTGGCAGGCAATCGTCGTCGGCGACGTGCTCCTCACGCTGCCGATCGCAGCGGCGTTGTCGGCGGCCGCGATCCAGGGAGTGGATCCGCGCGTGCGGCGCACCGCGGAAACGCTGGGCGCGGGGCCGTGGCGAACCGCGTGGACCGTGGCGCGCGAAGCGCGCTTCGCGCTCGCCGCCGTGATTACCGTGGCATTCGGCCAGGTGGTCGCCGAAGTCGGCGCGGCGATGATCGTGGGCGGCAACATCCGCGGCTCGACCCGCACGCTGACCACCGCCGTCGCGCTCTTCACTTCGCAAGGCGACTTCGGGATGGCACTCGCGCTGGGGTTCGTCCTCCTGACGATGGCGCTGGTAATCAACATCGCGCTGCAGGTGCTCCAGGGAGGGGGAGGAGGCCGCGGCGGTGGTTGAGCTGCGGGGAGTCCGGCACCGCTACGAGGGAAGATTGGTCCTCGACCTCGAGCAATTCAACGTTCCGCGCACCGGCGCGTTGGCAGTCGTGGGTCATAACGGCTCGGGCAAGAGTACGTTGCTGCGCCTCCTCGCATTGCTCGAAGCGCCCACCGAAGGGCAGGTCTTCTTCAACGGCACAGTCGTACCGCGCCGCGCGCCGTCGTCCCTGCGCCGCCGCGTAACGCTCGTCGAGCAGCGCCCCATTTTGTTCGGTGGTACCGTGCGTGAGAATCTGGAATACGGGTTGCAGGTGAGAGACGTCGGACGAGCGGCGGCGAACGGGATAATCGGTCACGTGGTGGAAGAACTGGGGCTGCAGGCGCTACTCGGCCGGCGCCGCCACGAGCTGTCGGACGGCGAGGTGCAGCGCGTGGCGGTCGCGCGCGCACTTGCCCTGCGGCCCGACGTGCTGCTGCTCGACGAGCCGGCGAGCTCCGCGGACCGGGCGGCGGCGGGGGCGTTGTACCGCGCGCTTGCCGCCGAGCGCGCGGCGCGGCCGTTCGCCGTCTGCATCGCGTCGCACCAGCTCGAGGACGCGTATCGATTTGCCGACGACATCCGCGCGCTCGCGGAGGGCCGCCTCTCGCCCGTAACGCCGGAGAATCTGTTTCGCGTCGATCTTCCGGCGGGCGACGGCGTGAAGAGCGTGCGCGTAGGCAACATCGACATCGTCGTCATGACCGATCGTACCGGGCCGGTGGTTCTGGCCGTCCCCCCTACCGACATTTTCGTCAGCCGCGAGCCATTGCCGTCGTCGGCGCGCAATGTGCTTTCCGGTCGCGTCACCGGCATGGCGATCGAGCACCGCGGCGCCGGTGTCCACGTGAGGGCCGACGTGGGCGGCGTCGACCTTGTGGCGGCCGTGACCGCCGAAGCCGCTCGAGATCTCGCCCTCTCCCCCGGCAACGTCGTAGTGTTCTCTTTCAAGGCCACGGCCGTCCAGGTATTCTAACCGATGCCGACCGCTTATCTCACTCGCATCGTGGAGTTTACGGCGACGCACCGGTTTCCAAACCTCCCCGACTTCGCGGGAGCTACCGGCGATCACAGCCATCGCTATCGCTGCCTGGTTACGGTCAAAGGCGTCTTCGATCCCACGCGCGGCGGCGTGATGAGTCTGAAGGCGCTCGATGCGCTGCTGCAGCGCGAAGTCGTGGAGCGTTTCGACGGGCGGCATATTAACAAAGACATCGCGACGTTCGCAGCGGGGACCTGGCTCCCGACGGGAGAAGCGCTCGCGGTGTATCTGTGGGAGCGAATCATCCCGGCTTTGCCGCCGGGTGTGGCATTGCACTGCGTGCGTGTGGACGAGGGGGCTCACCTCTATTCAGAATACCACGGGGAAACGTAGCGGCCGGATGCGGGCCGACTCGGCCGTTGTAGAAGAATGGCCGGTCTGGCTTGAAGTGAACGGCGAGCCCGCGGTCACGTGGATGTGCACGCCCGACCAGCTCGAGGAGCTCGCCGTGGGATGGCTGCACGGCGAGGGGTACATCGCCTCCCTCGACGATCTCGTGCAGCTGCGCCCCTGCGCCCCGGATCTCGGCTTCTGGGCGGACGTGAAGCCGGAGCGTCTCGCCCAAGTGAAAGGCGAGAACCGAAAGCGGGTGCTCGCATCCGGTTGCGGCGCGGTGGCCACGATGCTCGCCGATCCTCATGCCATGGTGCCGGTCCCTCCCCGCGGCGACCCTCCGCCGCCGGAGACACTCCGCACACTCTTCAAACAACTGTTCGCAACCGGCGTGCGCTACAATGAGACGGGCGGCATTCACGCCGCGGCGCTCGTCGATGGCACCGAGCTGCTCTTTCACGCCGAGGACATCGGCCGGCACAACGCGGTGGACAAAGTGATCGGCGGGGCGGTGCTCGCGCGCCGAGCAATCATCGGCCGCGGCTTGCTCGTCACGGGACGAATTTCGGCCGAGCTGGCGTTCAAAGCCGCACGTGCCGGGCTGGCCTGGGTGGCCACGCCGAGCGTGCCGTCCACGCTCGCGGTCACGATCGCCGAGCGGTCGGGGATGGTTCTGGTGGGCCGGGCCGTCAGCGGGACGCCGCACGTACATAAGCCCGCTGCCGACGGATGACCCCGACCGAGGAGGAGCTGCGTGACCTGCTCCGCCGGGCTCGCACCATTGCGGTGGTGGGGCTCTCGCCGAAGCCGAGCCGGCCGAGCCATTCAGTCGCGCGCTACCTGCAAGCGGCCGGCTATCGCATCGTGCCGGTGAATCCGGGTCACGGCGAAATTCTGGGAGAGCAGAGCTATCCGACACTCGGCGCCGCCGCGCCCGAGCACGCGATCGATGTCGTGGATGTCTTTCGGCGCAGCGAGCACGCGGGAGCTGTCGTAGACGAAGCGATCGCGCTGCGGCCTCCGCCGCAACTGATCTGGCTGCAGCAAGGCGTTGTGGATGCGGCCGCGCAGGCGCGCGCCGTGGCTGCCGGCATCGCGTTCGTCATGGACCGCTGCCTCGCCATCGAACACCGTCACCTCGAGGTCTAATGCGACTTACAACGTGCGCTCTGCTGCTCCTGGCCGGTGTCTCCACAGCCGCCGCCCAGACGCCATCCCGCTCGCAACTTGTTCTGACGATCCTCGGCGGAGCTGTTGGCGGGCATTCATTATGGACTGTGCCGAAGCAGCCGCTCCTCTCGCTGGTCGACAGCGGGCAATTCGACACGCTGCGCCTCTCGCGCGAGATCACCTCGAGCATCGTCGTCGGCGCATCGGCCACGTACTTCCTTTCTCCCCACGTCGGGGTGCACGCCGAGATCTCGTATCTCGGGCTCCCCAACGATGACAGCTGTACGGTGCTCCACCAGACACCCAACGATTCCCTGGTGCCGGAGGTCTGCAGTGACATTCAGTCTCGATCGGGAGCGGGAGGGGCGATCAGCCTATTCGTCGGTGCAACGCTGCGTGCCACCCCGGAGCGAGCGTTGAGCCCCTATCTTCGCGGCAACGTCGGCATCGTGGGCATGCCGCACAGCAGAGTAGAAGTGGTCGGCAACTATCTCACAAGTTTCGGACCACAACCCATCGTGGTAATTGCCGACCGAAGTCCCCGGCGCGCCGCGCCGCTGTTCGGGCTCGCGGTCGGCGTGACCACGCCGATCGGGAAGGACCGCGGCTATCAATTCCGCCTCGAGGTGCGTGACGTGATCACCTCGATCGAGCGGGTCACCGGCGCCGCGGACCCAAGCACGCTCATCGCGCCCACGGCAGCCAAGTCGTATCACCACGTCGCGGTGACGATCGGGCTCGACGTCGTCCTGGAGAGAGGGCGCGGGCGGCGCTACTAGCGTGAATCGGTTTCGGGGGGCGGTGCTGGCCGGCGGCGCCGCCCGACGCTACGGCGGAGTCCCCAAGGGTCTGCTCGAAGTCGGCGGGCGCCGCATTCTGGACCGCGTCGTGGACGCCGTGCAGGCGGTCACCGGCGCCCCGCCGTTGCTGATTGCCAATGCGCCCGATGCCGCATCGTGGCGTCCCGACCTCCAGACGATCCCGGACACTCGCGCCGGTTTCGGAACGCTCGGTGGGATCTACACCGCGCTGACGGCCGCACCCGGACCGGTACTGTGTGTCGCGTGGGACATGCCGTTCGTGCCCGCGGCTTTGTTGCGGGCGCTGCTCGAACAGATGAGCGCCGACCATTACGACGCTGTCCTCCCCGAAAGCTCCGGGAAGCGCGGTCTCGAACCGCTGTGCGCTGTCTACGGGCCGGCGTGCGCAGCGCCCATCGCGCGGCGCCTCGACGCGGGCGACCTGAAGGCCATCTCCTTCCACCCGGACGTCAGGGTCGGTATCGTCTCGCTCGCCCAGGTCAGGGGCTTCGGCGACCCCGACGAGCTGTTTTTCAACGTGAACACGCCGGACGATCTCGCGCGCGCGGAGGCGCTGTGTCGGCGACCCGGATGATCTCCATCATCGGGCTCAAGAACGCGGGCAAGACCACGTTTCTGGTCGCGCTCGCGGCGGAGCTTGTGCGCCGCAAGTTCCGGGTGATGACGATCAAACACGGCTCGCACCCGGGGGGGGCCGACATGGATCAGAAGGGCAAAGACACCTGGCGCCACTGGCACGAGGGAAAGGCGGACCGCGTGTTGATGGAGTCACCGGGCCAACGCCTGTTGTTCGCGCGCACACAGCAGGAATCCGATCCCATCACCCTCGTCAGGGCGTATCTGAGCGATGCTGACATCGTGCTCGTCGAGGGATTCAAGCGTGCGCCGCTCCCCAAGATCGAGGTCTACCGCAAAGTCGCTGGGCCCAAGCCGGTCTTCGATCCGGCGGTGCACGATCCCGCGGACTGGGTGGCCATGGTGACGGACGACAGCGACCTGCACGCACCCTTTCCCGTGTTTCGCTTCACGGACACGGCCTGGCTCGTGACGATCGCCAATCTCGCCTGGGATCGCGCGAAGATTTTGCCGCCGTGATGACACCGGCCGAGGCGGCGCGCTTCATCATCGGCCACTTCCAGCCGCTCCCGCCCGAGCGCCGGCCGCTGCGCGAGGCGCTCGACACGGTGCTCGCTGAAGACGTCGCGAGTCCCATCGACTTGCCGCCGTGGGACAACTCCGCGATGGATGGCTACGCAGTGCGCAGCGCGGATCTGCAGGAAACGGACACTGATCTCGACGTAATCGAGACCGTTCCCGCAGGGCAGTTCCCCGGCAAGTCCGTTGGCTTGGGACAGGCGACGCGGATCTTCACGGGAGCGCCACTGCCGCAGGGCGCCGACACCGTGATCCGCCAGGAGGACACCGAGCAACGCAGCAACGGACATGTCACCGTTCGCAACGCGCGCGACGCAAGGAAAAACATCCGGCGCCGCGGCGAGGATATAAGGAAAGGCGCCGTCGTCCTGCAGCGCGCCACCGCTCTCGGCCCCGCCCAGCTCGGTGTACTCGCGTCGATCGCGCATGACGAGCCCCTGGTGCATCGAGTGCCGCGCGTCGCCTTCATGGGGTCGGGTGACGAGATCGTAGACCTCGACCGCAAAGCCGACATTCTTGCGGGGACAAAAATCGCGAGCTCCAACTCCTACACGCTGGACGCCTTGATCCGGCGCGCGGCGGCGCAACCGCTGAATCTCGGCCTCGCCCGCGATACCAAAGTGAGCCTGCGCGAGCATCTAGGCGGGGCCCGGGGTCGCGCCGATTTGATCGTGACGACGGCCGGCGTGAGCGTGGGTGAGCACGACCTCGTGCGCGAGGTGCTGCAGGAGCTCGGCGGCGAGCTGAAGTTCTGGCGCATCGGCATGCGGCCCGGCGCGCCAGTCGGGTTCGGTATTTTGAGCGGAATTCCCTGGATCGGACTGCCGGGCAATCCGGTCAGTACGATGGTAACGTTCGAGCTGTTCGTGCGGCCCGCGATCCGGCGCCTGCAAGGACATGCATTGCCGTTCCGCCGCACGGTGCCGGTCGTCGTCCAAGAGGCGATCACGCTGGGTCCCAAACTGCGACACTACTTGCGCGCAATCGTAGACCACGGGGAGGCGCGTTTGACAGGGCCCCAGGGCTCTGGCATTCTCACCAGTATGGCGCGCGCGAATGCCCTGCTCATCGTCCCCGCAGACATGCCCGCGGTCCCCGTGGGCACAGAGCTGCAGGCGTTGATGCTCGACGATCCGCAGCACGTCGCGGAACCGCCCTACTGATGCCCTTCACCGCTTCCGCCACGCTGCGCCGCGCGCTGCGGCTCGTCGGTTATGTGCTTCTGACGCTGCTCGTCTACTGGGTAAACGCCGTCACGCCGCCCGAGGCACGCCTCGGCGTCCTCTACATCATCCCGGTATTGCTCGTGACCTGGACCGAGGGGTTGATCTGGGGGATTGTGTTCGGAGTCGCGTCGATCGGGATGCGCGAAGCGGTGGCGTGGGACCAGATGCCGGCCGATACGCCCCTGGGATGGCGCATCGGGAATGCGGCTGCGTACGTCGCCGTGGTGGCCGTGGCGATGGCCGCCCTCCAGACGCTGCGTCGCAGCCAGGCCGCGCTCGCGCGCCTGGTCACGCAGGACTCCCTGACCAACGTTCTGAACGCGCGCGCGTTCGCCGACCGTCTGGGGCAAGAGCTCGACCGCAACCGCCGCTATCCGCGGCCGCTCGCGTTGATGTACATGGATCTCGACAACTTCAAGGTCATCAACGACACCCACGGCCATCAGACGGGCGACGCCGTGCTGCGACTCGTCGCCGACGCGATGCGCAAATCGGTGCGGACCGCCGACATCGTCGGTCGGCTGGGCGGCGACGAATTCGCCGTATTGATGCCTGAGACGGATGCCCAGCTCGCGGACGCGGCCGCCAAGCGCCTCGTCGCCGGCCTGCGCAACGTGTTCAAGGGAACGCCCAACGTGACCGCGAGCATTGGCCTGGTCTCATGCACCGCGACGGACGCGAGTACTGACGACTTACTCAGACGAGCCGATCAGGCGATGTACGATGCTAAACGGAAGGGCAAGGATCGTGTAGTACAGGTCGCTATCTAGTCAGGCGGACACCCCCAATTTCCGTCATGATCATCCTACCGTGAACCAGCGCGTGATGGAGCTGCTGCTCATTTTCACGTCGATCCTGTTCATCGTGGATCCGTTTGCGGTCATTCCCAGCTTCCTCGCGATGACCGTCCGCGACGCTCCGCAGCAGCGACGGGTGCTGGCCCGCCGGGGCGCCTGGACCTGCGCGATCACACTCACGGCGTTCGCGCTGGGCGGCAGCCTGATCTTCAAGATCTTCGGCATCACGATCGGCGCCTTCAAGATTGCGGGCGGCGTGCTGATAGGTCTGAATGCGCTCGACATGGTGCAGGCGCGGCGGAGTCAGCAGCGCGAGACGCCGATCGAAACCGCCGAGGGCATCGAGAAGGAAGACATCGGCATTATGCCGCTGGGCGTCCCGATGCTCGCGGGGCCGGGCGCGATCTCAACGGTCATGGTGCTCGCCCTGGGCGCCAAGTCACCGGCTGCGACGGCGGCGATTTACGTCTCGATCGCGCTGACGGCGCTGATCACGTTTCTGGTCTTAGCAGGGGCGACGTTGGTGGAGCGGCGGCTGGGCCAGACGGGGATGCGCATCTTGACCCGCCTCATGGGCCTGGTCCTCAGCGCGATCGCCGTCCAGTTCATCATCGACGGCATCAAGCTCAGTTTCGAGAATTTCCTACCAAGGGGCTAGTCCATCGGATCGAGAAAAACGGGGCTCGAACGATTGATTGTGACGCGATTCGCCGACTCCTACTCTTCGCTCCTATGATTGCCTCCCCTACGCTGTCTCTAGTCGCATAAGTGTCATCGCCACTTGTCAGTGCGCTGCTGATCGAAGCTCCGGTCAACCGACACTTCGCGCAGCTGCATCGCGATCCGCAGGACCTCACCGACGCCGTCACGTTGTACCTGCAGATGGGCCTGCGGCGCGGCAATGGGGTCGTGGTCATTGCGTCCCCAGCGCACACCGATTTGTTCCTCTCGCGTTTGCGGGCGGACAATCTCGATCCCAGCGCGTTTCTGAAGTCCGGCCAGCTCGAGCTGCACGATGCCGAGCTGACGCTGCGCAAGTTCATGCGCAACGACACGCCGGATTGGGAGGATTTCCGTCACGCGATGGGGGCGATCTTCGAGCGGGTACGGGCGTTCGGGCGTGGTACGACGCGGGCGTATGGCGAGATGGTGAATCTGCTGTGGCAAGAGGGTAAGCAGGAAGCCGCCATCCGCCTCGAGGAGTACTGGAACGAGCTCGGGCGCCTGTATCCGTTCTCGCTGTTCTGCAGCTACATGCTCGACTCCCACCACGACCACGCCTACAACGGACCGCTCGAGGAAATCGGCCGTACGCACTCCGATATTCTTGGCACTCCGGACGATGAGCAGTTTCGTGTCGCGCTCGACGCGGCGAGCCGGGACGTGTTCGGCGTTCCGCTCTCGGAGATGGTCGGATTCTCCCGGCATCGCGATAGTGGCGAGCAGCGTTTCCCCCGCGGGCAGCGGACGATGTTGTGGGTGAAACGGAATTTACCGTCCGCCAGTGGCGCCGTGCTCGAGCGCGCGCGTCACTACTTCGACGAATCGCGGTAACGGGTGATCACACCCGCGAGTAGCACCCTCTTGGCGGACGCACCGACCGGCCGGCATTTCGCTCAGTTCCACCGCGATACCGAAGGCGAAGATCGTCGTCGCGACACGCTCACCGAGTCGACGCTCGTATTCGTCGAAGCGGGCTTGCGGCGCGGCGACAGCGTGTTGGTCATCGCGGGGGCCGATCAGCGGGACCGGCTGTTCGAACGCATGGCCGCGGGCAAATTCCGTCCACAATCGCTGAGCAATCCGGGACAGCTCACGGTGATGGATGGCGAACAGCTCACGGCACAAGTCGTTGCCACCGGCCTCCCGGAATGGGTACCGTTTCGGAAGGTGCTGGCGCCAATCCTGTCGCGCCGGCAGCCGCAGGGCCACGGCACTCGGGTCTACTGCGAGATGGCGAATGCATTGTGGCAAGCGGGGAACACCGAGGCGGCGATCCGCATCGAGGACTTCTGGAATGCCCTGGCCGGCACCTACTCGTTTTCCCTCTACTGCGCCTACACGATGGACACGCACTCCGAGCATTCGTATGCCGGCCCGCTCGAGGAGTTGGGCCGCACCCACTCCGACATCCTGGGCACGCCGGAAGACGAGCAATTGGGCATCGCGCTCGATCGGGCCAGCAAGGAGATCTTCGGGATTTCACTCACCCAGATGGCGGGCGTATCCAAGGAGGACGGAGCTCGGCGGTTTCCGAGCGGGCAGCGGACGATGCTCTGGGTCAAACGCAATCTGCCCATGTCCACGGCGCAGCTCGCGGACCGCGCCCGACACTATTTCAAGGACGGCCATGCGTGATACCACTCGTGGAGCGGCCGTTCCCGGAATCCCTCGACCAGGCGCGTTGCCCCACCTTCCATACTGAAAAGCCGGTCCGCCGTCCGTTGCACCGATTCCACATCGTGATCGGCATACAGCACCGCCGCACCGTCATGTGCGAGACTGCGCAGCGCTTGTGCTACCTGCTCCCGATGAAGCGGCTCGAGACCCCGGAACGGCTCGTCGAGTAGGGCCACGGCGGGCTGCAGCGCGAATCCGAACGCCAGCTCCGTGAGCCGAAGCTCGCCTCCCGATAGCGAGCCGACTTTCTGCCGCACCCATCCGGTAATTCCCAGCACCTCGGCAACGCGAGCCCAGTCGCGCTTACCGCAGAGCGCCATGTGATCTACAAACGTGAGATGGCGGGCCAACCAGGGGCGTTCCGGGTGGTAGAACAGGCCCTCGCGAGCGAGCAGGGGGAGCGAAGGCCGAGCGATCCGCTCGCCGCGCCAGCGCACCTGACCGCGAGCGGGCCGGCGCTGCCCGACGAGAACCTTGAAGAACGTGGTCTTGCCCGCGCCCGATCGGCCGACGAGGGCGGTAATCGCACCGCGCACGGCGTCCACGTACGCCGCCTCGAGAATCGGCTTGCCGCCCAAAGCAAGCGTAATCGAGTCGCCGGCAAGGACGGGCGCGTTCATCTCGCCAGCACCGCGAGCGTGGCGCTGAGAACAAGATGCACGATCGCGAGCGGGGCGATCGCCGCGGGAAGGCGCATGCCGAGATTCCCGAGCAGGATGTCTTCGTTGCTGCGCTTGATGAAGATCACGATCACGCCGAGCTCAAAGGCGAGTGTCACGATCTCGGTGCCGGGCCGGAAGCCGAAGGGCGGCAGGTGGATGGCTCTCGCGGTCACGGCGTTCGCGATCTTGCCGGCGATCCAGAGGAGAATGAAGCGGCGCAGATAGGTGTGAAACAAAGCGCTGCGCAACCAGAGACTGAGGCTCACATGCGTTTGTATTTTGGTCCGCTCCCTCCCTCCCGTGGTGTCCATCGTGGCCCCAGAATGTCGGTCGCTTTGCAGTCCACGCAATTGGGCGCGTTGATGCGCAGTCCACCGTCAGTCGCTTCATACACACCCGCAGGGCAAACGTGCGAGTAGAACCGCGCCACCTCGACCGGAACGTCCGGCGGCGCCACGAGATGGCTGGGAATCGTGTCGCGCGTCGCGTTCCCCGACTTGAACACGGCGTCCACCTTGCTGATCCCGACCGAAGTCTCGACTGGGGCCGATACCCGACGCGGGACGTCAGCATCCGCATGCATGCGGTACTTTCCGCCGGGGAACCGTCCGCCCGTCAGCGTCATCAGCGCAGCCTGGAGCCCGCCGAAGTAGAAACCGTCGCGGAACGCCAGCCGCATGTTGCGCGTGCGATGCAGATCGCTGGTGATGTAGGAGGCATTCACGAGCCGATCGTACTCGGTGAGCGGGGCGCCGTTCTTGAGGTTCTGGAAAATCGCACGGGCCGCGTACACTCCTGATTGCATCGCGTAATGAATGCCCTTCAGCGACGGCACATCGACGAACCCGGCCGCATCGCCCAATAGCACGACGCCGTCGCCCGCGCGCTGCTGCGGCAGCGAATAGTAGCCGCCCTCCGGAATCGTCTTGGCGCCCCACTCCACCAATTCGCCGCCCGCCAGCAGCGGACGCAGCAACGGATGCTGCTTGAATCGCTGGAGCAGCACGTGCACGTCGAGCGCCGCGTCACGGTAATCGAGGCCCACGACGAGGCCGAGCGCCACGAGATGCGGCTCGAGGGGATAGATGAAGCTGCCGCCGAACGCGTCGCTGGGGAGCGGCCAACCCATGGTGTGAATCACACGATCGAGCTGCTGCTTGGTCTCCCACAGCTCTTTTACGCCGAGCGCAAAGATCTGGGGATTCTCGGACGAGATCTGTCGCCACTGGCACCACGCTTGCGCGAGCAAACCTCGAGTGCCTTCGGCGAGCGCCGTAACCTTCGCGACGAGGTCGTTCGGGGCCGTGCCCCCCGGCGTCGGCTTCCCATCGCGATCGAGCCCCGCAGCGGCGGTCCGTACTCCGGCCACCACCGATCCGCGGACGAGCAGCTCCGCCGCCGGGAATCCGGTGAACACGTTGACGCCCAGCTCCTCCGCCTTGCCGCCGAGCCAGCGCACGATCTCGCAGAGCGACGCGACGTAGTAGCCGCGGTTGTGCATCGTCGGCGGCGTGGGCAAACGAAGCTTGCCGCCCTTGGTGAGCAGATAGACCGCTTCCGCCGTGACCGGCGCTCGGAATGGGAAGTCGGCGTCCTTGAGGTCTGGAAACAATTCGCGGAATGCGCGCGGGTTCACGACGGCGCCGGAGAGCGAGTGCTCGCCGAGCGCGGCCGCTTTTTCGAGCACGCCGACGTTGACGTCGGTGCCATCCGACTTCGCCAGTCGCGCGAGCTCGATGGCGCACGCCAATCCCGCCGGCCCGGCGCCCACGATGAGGACGTCGAGCTCCATGCGGTCGCCTGCTCCTGCGGCGCCGTCTTGAAGAATGAGTTTGTCGAGTGGGAGCGGTGGCTGATACTGGGATGGGACGATCTTATCCATGCAACTTGCGAATCTCCTCGGTCAGTTTCGGCACGATCTCGAAGAGGTCTCCCACTACACCGTAGTCGGCGATCTTGAAGATGGGCGCGTCTTTGTCCTTGTTGATCGCGACGATGACCTTGGACGTGCGCATCCCGGCGAGATGCTGAATGGCGCCGGAGATACCGACGGCGATGTACAGCGACGGACTCACGGTTTTCCCCGTCTGCCCCACCTGGTCCGCATGCGCCCGCCACCCGGCATCCACGACGGCGCGCGACGCGCCGACCGCGGCTCGGCCCCCGAACGCGTGCGCCAGCTCCTCCAACACCTTGAAGTTGGCCGGCTCCTTGAGCCCGCGTCCCCCGGAGATGATCACCTGCGCTTCCGCGACATCCAGGGTCCCGGCAGGGGCGGCCTTCACCTCGCGCACTGTAACGCGCCCGGCCGGCACGGTCACGGGAACGCTCTCTGGCGTGCCAGCCTTGGGACGCTCCACCGGTGTGAAGACGCTCGGACGCAGCGACAGCACGGCAGGTTGCGCCGTCACTTTCACTTTGAGCAACGCTTTGCCGGCATACACCGGTCGGGTGACAACAATCGCGTTGCCATCTGCGGCCAGATCAGTGAGATCAGCGGCCACGCCAACGCCGAGCCTGGCGGCGACACGTGGCGCGAGATCTTTCCCCGTGGCGCTCGCCCCGAACACCACCGCCTGGTAACCGCCCTGCTTTATGCGCTCGGCGAGCGCCTGCGCGTAACCCTCGGGGGTGTACTGGGCGAATGCTGCGTTGGTGAGTGTGACGACCTTGTCTGCGCCAAATTTTCCGGCCTGTTCGGCACCCTGCACCGGTCCAGCGGCACAAACAACGGCTTCTACCGTCCCGCCAAGCCGTTGAGCACCAGTCACGATCTCGTAGGAAATCTTCCGGAGCACGCCGTCCCGCTGCTCCAGCACAGCGAGCGCCTTTGTCACAGGACCTTGGCTTCTTCGCGTAACAGACGCACCAGCTCGCCGACAGCAGCGACCCCCTCCCCCACGATCTTTCCTTCCTTGCGATCCGGCGGCGGCATGAGGGCGACGACCTCGAGCGATCCGGGTCCCGGCTGCACCGGTTTCACCTCGAGCGGCTTCTTCTTCGCCGCCATGATCCCCTTGAGCGCGGGATAGCGCGGCTCGTTGAGTCCCTTGTCCGCCGTCAATACGGCGGGCAGCGGAAACTCCACGACTTCGATGCCGCCCTCGATCTCGCGCTCGGCGACCCCTTGTGTGCCTTCGATCTCGAGATGCGAGACGGCGGTCACGCAGGGGAGCCCCAGCAGCTCGGCGACCAGCGGTCCCACCTGATGATTGTAGTCGTCAATCGCCATGCGGCCGAACAAGATCAGATCCCAACTGGCGGTCTTCAGCTCGGCGGCGAGGATGCGGGCAGCCTCGAACGAGTCGGCTGGGATCTTGTCGGTCTGGAGAAGGATGCCCCGGTCGGCGCCCATGGCGAGGGCAGTACGGATTGTTTCCTGCGCAGCCGCAGGGCCGAGGCTCAAGACGGTGACTTCGCCCCGGCGGAGGCCCTCTTCGACCGCGAACTCGTCATAGGGATTCATGACGAATTTCACGCCGGCCTCATCGAGGCTCTTGCCGTCGGCCGCGATCTTGACGCGCGTCTCGGAATCGGGGACGCGCTTGATGCACACGGCAATCTTCATGGCAAATCGCGCCGCAGGATCAGTTTCATGGCACGCGCATGTAAGGGGGTCAGAAAGCGTTCCAGCTCGCCGGTCTGGCGATTCTCATTGAATGTACCAAATACCGCCTGCTTCGCGTTGAACACATTCGTGACGATGCCGGCGACGCTCCACGCGCCCAGGCCCCACTCGACGCGCACATTCGCCGTGAGGTAGCCAGGAAGCGGCGTTGTCTCGTTCGCCTCGTCGCCGCGGAGCCACTGGCGCCCCGTGTACCGGGCATCCACGCCGGCGTCGAGCCCTCGCCCCAAGGGGATGGACGCGCCGGCCTTCCCCTGATGGGCGGGCACGAGCGGCATCCGGTCGCCCGCTTCGACCGCATTGTCGCCGAAGTACGGGCTCGCAACGTGGGCGCTGTCGGATCGCGGGCTGAAGATATCAGCGGCTGTGCGAAAGGAGGCGCGCGTATAGGCATAGCTCGCGTAGAAGGCGCCACCCCAGGGCCAGTGCGCCTGTAGGGACAGCTCGATGCCTTCGCGGCGGGTCGCGCCGATGTTCGCAAAGAACCCCTGGTACACGGCGGAGTCCGACGCGATGAAGGAGATGTCGTCCTGGACGTCGGTGCGGTACAGCGCGCCGTCGAGCAGCACTCGACCGCCCGCCAGCGCCCACTGACCGCCCACCTCATACGTCGTCCCCACAACCGGGTCGAGCGGCGGATCATCCCCCAACGCGAACGGCAGCGGGCATGCGGCGGTCTCGTCGGCGCACGCGAGCTCCAAGATTACCGGCGCCCGGAAGCTCCGCCCCACGGAGCCGTACAGCGAGCCTCCTCCGCCCGCTGCGACGCTGACGCCGACCCGTGGACTGAAGCGGGTGAATGTGCTCGACGTATCGCTCGTGGGATCGAGGTTATTCTGGAAAGGCACCCGCACATAGTCGTAGCGCACGCCCGCCGAGACCGTGGCGCCGCCGAGTGTCATGTCGCCGGTCGCATACGCCGCGACATCCCAGCTGGGGCTGTTCACGTCGGTCGTGAGCGCGGCGCCCTCGAACAGGCGGACGTTGACGGCGTTGGCGGCACCGTCCACCCCGGCGCGGAAGGCTACACGCTCCCGCTGCCATTCCCAATCGAGGTTGGTGCCCACCGTGCGGTTACGGCTCAGCCCGCGCACGTTCGGATCAGGCGCTTGATTGACGTTGAATCGCTCGGCGGTGTGCCGGCGGGCAAAGACCGTCGCGGAGCCGCGGCCCGACAACAGCGGCGCGTATCCCGTGACGGCGATCTGCACCAGGTCGAGATCCTCGAAGTCGCCGGCGGTGAAGTTGGCGCGGGGATCCGAGCGGAAGATGCTCTCGGGCAGCGAGCCGGCGGTCTCGGCGTACGAGGTGGACCCGAACAGCTGAAACGCGATGCCCCGCACCGGCCCGAGCCGTCCCAGGTTCGCGAAGGCGTTGTAACCGCGTCCCAGGGTGGCGGCGCGCCAGCCGCCGGCCCGCTCGTACCCGCCGGCGACGTAGTAATCCCATCCGTGCGCCACGCCTCCGACGCTCGCTTCGGCGCTGTAGGTGTCGAACGACCCACCAGTCGCCTCGAGCTCCGCCTCGAACGCGCCCTCGCCGCGGCGCGTGATCAGATTGATCGCCCCGCCGAGCGAGTTCGAGCCGAGCAGAGAGCCCGCGCCCGACAGCAGCTCGATCCGTTTCACATGCTCGAGCGGCAGGAGATCGAAGTTCACCTGCGCGGCGTCGGGCTCGTTTTGCCGCACGCCGTCGAGGAAAACGGAGACGCCGGGCGGCAGGCCGACGACCGGCCCGACGTTAAATCCGCGCGTGCTGAGATTCAGCTTGTAGGGGGAGCCCAGATCGTCATAGACCGACACGCCGGCGCGGCTGCCCAGCGCATCGGCAAGCGTGCGGGGTTCCCAGGCGTCGATGTCCAGCCCCGACACCGTGGCGATGCGCGCCGGAATGGCCGACCGGATCCGCGGCCAGGCCGCCGGAAGAATGGACGACACCACCTCGATCGGGGGGAGAACGACGGTGTCTTTGCGCGCCGAGTCCGGGAGGGGATGCTGCAGCGCGCTGAGCGCGACCAAGACCGCGATCATCATGCGGCCGGAAAGCTAACTCTAGCGGTCGCCCATCCGATACACTGAGATGCCCCAACTTTCGGGATCGTCAGGTGGGTCGTCGTTCCAGTCGGCGTGCGAGTGCGAGCCGTCGGAGTGGTACCGCAGGACGTACGTTCCGGCCGGCAGGGTGATCACGCCGTCGAACATGCGGTTCTTCTCGCCACCGCCCGCGGGCTCCGTCTCGTCGTACCGCATCGCCCAGACGGCCCGGCCGTCGGCGTTTTCGATCCGGCCGTAGTCGAACATCTGGCCGTCCCGGCCTTCGCCGACGGCGTAGATGCGCACGCGCGTCTGGGCGTCGAGGCGGAAGATCTTGCGGGCGTTCTCTTCGTCACCCATGCGGGTGAGGTCTGCGAGCGGGACAGCGTTGCCGCGGGCCCCCCCTCGGCGCTCGAGCGGGCCGATATCGGCACGATTCAGCCGGCCGCTCGCCGAGAACACGCTGACGCCCCAGTACCGGGCCTCCGCGGGCGCGGCGGTATTCCAATCGTCAGCGGAGTGCGAGGCATCGCTCTTGTAGTACAAGACGTAGCTGCCAGCCGCGAGACGGATCGTGCCGTCGAACAGGCGGTTCTTCTGGCCACCACCCGCGTGCTCGGTGTCCTCGTAGCGCATCGTCCACACGCGCTTGTGATGTTCGGCATCGAAAATCCAGGCGTAGTCGACCATTCGCTCGCCGGGGCCTTCGCCGATGGCATAGATGCGCACGTCCATCGGACGCTTCAACACGAATCCCTCGGAGCGCGTCTCGTCATCGCCTATCCCAATCATCGAGACGATCGTCTGGCCTTCGGGAACGGGCTGATAGTCGAACGGCTTCACGGACGCGCGAGCGGCGGCGTTCGCCACGCGCAAGGTCAGTCCCCAAGACTCGGGATCGGTCGGCGGCACGCGATTCCACTCGTCGGGGTGATGCGAGTCGTCATTGGCGAAATAGGCGACGTAACGCCCCGGTTTCAGGCGCAGCGTCTCGTGCGCCATGCGATTCTTCGCAGCGCCGCCGGCGGGGTCGGTGTCACCGTACGACATCGCCCAGACCCGCTGATGGGTGTCCGCGTTCAGAATCCAGCCGTAATCGTGTTCCTCGTCGTTGGACAGCTCACCGATCGCATAGACCTCGACGTCCGTGGGTCGCGTGATTTCGAAACCCTGCCTCGCGGACTCACCGCGATCGGGCACGACCGTCGCAATCGCGGACGCCGTAAATGCGGCGCGCGCGGCCGTGATGTCGTCTCGCGAGGCGCTCCGCCCCGGACCCGTGATGTTGACTGCGAACTCCTTATACAGCCCCTTCTCGACGTACGGGCCGCCGTACTTCGCGCGACGGCCGAGCCGCACGATCTCTTCCAGGTTGAGGTTCATGTCGCCGTTGAAGGAGAAGGACGAAGCCGGATACGACGCGTAGTGCGCCTCGTACGTCCCGGCGGGGAGGCGGACGGTGCCGGAGAAGCGCCGCAGCCCATTCGATTCGCGGCGCGTTTCCACCGCGCGGAGATCCCACACAACGGCCCGCGTGCGCGCATCGAGAATCCACGCCGCCGCCGGCCAGGTGGTCTGCTCGTCGTCCTGCCAATGCTTGTCTTCGCGGCTGCGCAGCCGGTCGGGCCACGGCTCGGCGCCGACCGCCGCGATCTTGAGCTCCTGCGGGGCGGTGAGGACGAATGCGGACATGCGATGCTCACTCGGGGTGAGATCGCGGATATCAACGATGGTTTGAGACTGAGCGAGAACGAGCAGTAAAGCGAGAGTCATGGCTGTCCTAACGGGGCGCGCCTGAGCATGGTTTCTAGGTAAAAGCGGCCATCCCGGTGATTTCCTGGCCCAGGATCAGCGTATGGATGTCGTGGGTCCCTTCGTAGGTATACACCGATTCGAGGTTTGCGAGGTGCCGCATCGCCTGATACTCCGCCAGAATGCCGTTGGCCCCCAGGAGCCGCCGGGTCTCGCGGGCAATGTCGGTCGCCATGCTCACGTTGTTGCGCTTGGCCAGAGAAACCTGCTGGGGGCTGGACTTCCCGTCGTCTTTGAGCCGGCCAAGCTGCAAGCACAAGAGTTGAGCTTTGGTAATCTCAGTCAGCATATCGGCCAGGCGCGCCTGTTGGAGCTGGAAGCCACCGATCGGCTTCCCGAACATCACGCGCTGTTTGGCATAGCTCACGGCTTCGTCGTAGCAGGCCATGGCGGCGCCCACTGCCCCCCAGGCAATGCCATAGCGCGCGGCGGTGAGACACATGAGCGGCGACTTGAGCCCGCCTGACTTGGGCAGGAGGGCATCCTTCGGCACGTGCACGTCCTGAAGCACCAGCTCACTCGTGTCGCTCGCGCGGAGCGAGAGCTTGCCCTTTTGGTCCTTGGCGGAGAACCCCTTGGTGTCGGTGGGAACGATGAAGCCGCGGATGGAATCGACGTCGTCGATCTTGCCGCTCTTCGCCCAGATAATCGCGGCCTGCGCGGCCGAGCCGTTCGTGATCCACATCTTGGCGCCGTTCAGCACCCATCCGTCCGTCGTCTCCTTGGCGACGGTGATCATGCCGGCCGGATTGGAGCCGTAGTCCGGCTCGGTGAGCCCAAAGCAACCGATCACTTTGCCGCTCGCCATCTGCGGCAACCATTCCTTCTTCTGCTCTTCGGAGCCGAACGCGTAGATCGGGTACATGACGAGCGCGCCCTGCACCGAGGCGAACGAGCGCACGCCCGAGTCGCCACGCTCGAGCTCCTGCATGATGAGCCCGTAGGAGACGTTGTTCAGCCCCGCACAGCCGTATTCCTCCGGGAGATTCGCGCCAAAGAGGCCGAGCTCCGCCATACCGGGGACGAGCTGCTTGGGAAACTTGCCGGCGACGTAGGCTTCACCTATCACCGGCATCAGGTTGTCGTCGACCCATTCCCTCACCGTGTCGCGGATGGCGCGCTCTTCTTCGGAGAGGAGAGTATCGATCTGATAGAAATCAACTCCTTGGAACTTCGAAGTCATGGGCTCGAAATGTCAGAGAAGTGAAGCCACTTCGCAACTTGGCGTCCGCCCAACTTCACTGGGTGACTTGAGGCTCGAGACTAGGGGATTTGGACGCCATGCGCCGGGAAAAAGCGGCCGTATCTGACGGCTGGAACCGCTGCTTGGCCGAATCCCACCTAAAAAACGTCACTTGCACGGCAGTAGGATCAATCGTCACAAAGTTGAATGAGACGGGCCGCCCGCCGCGCGCCCGCGTGGACAGCGTTCCGGCCGTCGAGACGACGACCCGGCCATCGAGCATCTCGGCATCTTCCTGGTGGTCGTGCCCGCAGAGGACGACATCGGTGCCTGCGTCGAGGATCCGCTTCTGGGCCCGGCGCCAGCGCGCGAGCCCCATTCGCCCCGACATCTCGCCACGCAAAACATTGTGATGCACGACGAGCACCCGGGGCAGGGCTGGATCGGCCTGGGCAAACACGGTCTGGACGCGCTGCATCTCCCGTTTCGGCAGATGGCCCTTCACCGCGATGTCGCGCAGCCGCGCAGTCAACGACCCCCACGCGACGCCGTGCGCGGTGAGCGCCGAGGCGATGACCGCCCCGCCGGGAATCGTCAACGTCGGCGTCAGGTCGGCGCCGAAATAGCCGCGGTACTTCTCGTACACGGCATCCTTGCCGAACGGAATGAACGGCCGGCGCCACCACTGCACGTCGTGATTGCCCGGAATGACGAGCACGGGCGCCGTCTCCCGCGCGAGGTTCGCGAAGGCGCGGCCACGCTGGAATTCGCCGTGCCGAGCGCGCTGCGAGAGATCGCCGCCGATCACGATCGCGTCGGGCCGCAAGTCGGGGAGCAACCGCTCGAGTGCCTCGACGACGGGGATGTTGGCCAGCCCGCCGAAATGAATGTCTCCGATATGTGCGATCTGAACCGTCATGACTCGATTTGCACGGTGTACGTCAACGTCGCTTCTCCACCCGCGGGCACCGACACGCGGAAGCGCGACTCGGTCGACGAGAGCTTCTCCGCCGGCACGCTGCTCTCGATGATCTTCCAGTTCCCGAAGTGTGATTCGCGCACGTCCACGGTCACCGCTGCCGTCTTGGCGTTCGAGATCGTCACGCGGTAGGCCGCGGTGACCCGCTGGCGAGCCGGCATGCCGCGCCGCACCGGCGGCAGCTGCTCCTGATTGAAATCAGTCTGCACGCGCTCGGCGGTGATGTCGAACGCGTCACCGGACTGCAGCCGCAGATCGCGTCCCGGCGCGGTGTGATCGTTAGACGCTTCGCCAATGAGCTGCACCCGGCCGCTCGAATCGGCCTGATAAAGCTGTACTGTTCCGGCGGGCAGCGGACGGTCACCGAACGGCGTCTTGGCGGCGCGCTTGATCGTGTACCAGACCTGCACCGGCACACGGTTGGGCTCGGGGTTCTGGCCGATCCATCCGCGCCACGGCAGGACACCGGGGACGACCAACTCCTGCGTTACCGGCGCGGAACTGCGAGGGAAGAGCGCGGTGGCCACGGGGACATTGGGTTCGATCGAGAGGCGGCCGGGAAGCTGATAGACGTGCGCCTCGCCCACCGCTTCTTCCGATGTCTCTTGCCCAGCGTCTTTCATCGCCATTTGAGCGCGAGCCATCACGCCCTCCATCATCGGCTGCGGCGCACCACCGCGCGTGCGACGGATCGACCCTGCCACGAGCTGCACCTCGGTACTGTCGGCGCGAAGTGACTGTGACGTCACGGTGGCAGTCCCCGACACCTGACACCTGGCACCTGTCAGGATCACTTGATACAGCGCTTCCCACATCACGCCCTGCGCCACGTAGGCAAGCTCGGTTCGCTGCCGCGCGCGTGACGCGTCCAGCACGATCTGCGCTTCGGTCGTCGTTCTCACCAGTTCGGCCGGGAATAGGGGTTCGCCGGGCAACCCGAGCAGCAATCGTCCGTCTGAAAGCTTGAACTGCGGCGGGTCCGCCCGCACGACTGTCGCGCGAATCGTGTCCCCCCTGGAGCGGACGAACGACAGCGTTTGCCCGACCGCGCGCGCCAACGCGTCTGTCGAGGTGCTCGGGTAGCGGACCGTCGCTGAGCTGACCGAGACCGATGTGTCGGGAGAGAACAGCGTGGCCGGATCGAGCGCCTCGAGCCGCAGCGTCAGCGCATTGCGGCCTTGCTGCAGCGCTTGCGGGAGCGTTCGCCGCACGACCACACGACCATCTCTATAAATCGAAAGGGATGTTTGCGCTGCGAGGGGAGCCCCCACGAGGGCCAGAACCACCGCGCACCGCGCACTGCGCACCGCGTACTTTGTCATTTGATCCACTCCAGTGTTACGCGCCGTGCTATGAGAAACGTCAACACGTACCACAGGAGCACACACGCCGCCCCGACCAACCGGGCTGTCCGCTCCACAGGCAGTGCCAAGGCGACATACACCGCGAGGGGCAGTGTCGTGCCGATGGCCACCAGGCGCCCGACCCGGCTCGCCCGGCGGTTCAGCAGGCGGGTGCAGTTCGCGCACACCCCACCGATCGCGATGCCGGCGGTGTCCTCGCCGCATTTCGCGCACGGATGACTAGGACCCAACCCGCTGGACCACGGCGCGGGCGAATTCGGCCGTAGAAGCACGTCCCCCCAAGTCCGGTGTGCGGACCTTGTCCTGCACGATTGCCGCCTCGAGCGCGCGGCGCAGCCGCGTGGCCGCCTCCAGCTCCCCCACATGATCGAGCATCATCGCGGCCGCCAGCATCTGAGCCGACGGGTTCGCGATCCCCTTCCCCGCGATGTCCGGCGCCGAGCCGTGGACCGGCTCGAAGATGGCGGCGTGGGTGCCGATGTTGGCACCGGGCGCGAGTCCCAGCCCCCCAATCAGGCCCGCCGCCTCGTCGGACAGGATGTCGCCGAACAGGTTGGTCGTGACGATCACGTCGAACTGCTCCGGCTTGATCACCAGCTGCATCGCCGTGTTGTCCACGATCTTGTCGTCAGAGGCGATCGTGCCGGCATACTGCTCGGCGACTCGCTTCGCGACCTCGAGAAACAAGCCCGACGTCGCTTTCAGAATGTTGGCCTTGTGGACGATCGTCACTTTCTTCCGGCCGTGTAGCTTGGCGTACTCGAACGCGTACTTTGCGATGCGCTCGCTCCCCTCGCGCGTCACGATGGACATCGCCTGCGCCATCGCGCGCCGGTCGCCGCCGATCTTGAAGGTGTAATCGACGCCGACGTACAGCCCTTCGGTGTTCTCACGAATGATGACGAGATCGACGTGCTCGTAGCGGCCGCCCGGCACGATCGTCTTCGTCGGCCGGACGTTGGCGTAGAGGTCGAACTCCTGGCGCATCGCGACGTTGACCGACCGGTAGCCGCCGCCCACGGGCGTGGTGAGCGGGCCCTTGAGGCAAAGCTGTGTGCGGCGAATGGAGTCGAGCGTGGCGTTGGGCAGCGGCGTGCCGGCTTTCTCCACCGCCGCCATCCCGCCGTACTCCTCGTCCCAGTCGAATTGAATTCCCAGCGCGTCGAGCACCTGGAGTGTCGCTGCGGTGATCTCGGGCCCGATGCCATCACCCGCGATCAGCGTCGCCTCGCGTTTCTTCAAGGCAAACCCGGTGTGAGGCTCTTTACCGCGCGCGTGAGCGCGGTCCAGGGATCGTCGCCTTCGCCGCGCGCGACGGTGCGCCAACCGATTTTCCCGACGCGGGTGTCGATCATAACAACGGAGAGCTCGGCAACGGCCGCAGCCCGGGGCGTGGCCCCGGGGCGCGCCACCCGAAACACAAGCCCGGCGGGCACCAATACATAGCGGCCCCCGGTAAGACCCATGAGCGTCCGCAGTTGATACCGAAGAGGATCAGGGACATCGATGATGTTTTCGGCGCGCAGAAATGGCGTGCCCATCTGATCGGGATCGGCGGCGATGCCGGGGGCGCGCCTGGCGACACGCCGCAGCTCCGCGGGTGGCACCCAGGTGACCTCGGGCGCCCGCGCCGTGAGCAGCGTCGCGATGATGCTGTCGCTCTTGTCTAGCGTCGCACGCCGAACGGCGATGAGCGTGTCCCAGTGGAGCGAGTCTTCGGCGGCAACGAGGGCAAGCGGCATAAGCGCGACGCGCTGCCCCGCCAGACCAGCGGTTGGCAAAGGGGCTGTTGGAGCTGGAGTGGGGTTTTGGTCCGCTTTCTTGGAGCCGCAAGCGAGCGCGGCTAGCAGGACCAAGTACTTGGCTTTTAACGGCTTAGTCACGGCCCGCAATCTAAGCGAGCGTGAGGCCGCCGTCCACCACAATCACCTGTCCGGTGATATGCCGCGCCGCTTCGCTGCACAGGAACACAATCACCCGCGAGACGTCCTCCGGCTCGGCGACGCGACCCAACACCGACTCGTGCTCGGCGCGCTCGAGCACTTCGCGCGGCAGCTGCGTCAGCAGCTCTGTTTTCACGAATCCAGGCGCGACCGCATTCACATTGATCCCCGCCGAGCCGAGATCCACGGCCGCAGCCTTGGTGAGACCGATGAGCGCCGCTTTGCTCGCCGCGTAGTTCGCGATGCCGAACCCCGGCCGGAACGCCTGATGACTCGCAACGTTGACGACCTTGCCGAAGCGCTGGG
>Ga0193739_1000070_pt1 | contig 24214 bp, 26 predicted proteins | sample L2a2metaG_FD_144926 | JGI IMG/M metagenome (GOLD analysis project Ga0193739, IMG submission 144926) | Soil microbial communities from a riparian zone of the East river system, Colorado, United States - L2a2 | ecosystem: Environmental > Terrestrial > Soil > Riparian zone | place: USA: East River...
TGCGCTCGACGCGATCGCGCGTCTTGAGCTGCAGCGCGAATTCCGCACCCTCGAAGGTAGACTCGGTAAGGCGATGGTGTTCGTCACGCATGACGTGCGTGAAGGCTTGTTGCTCGGCACGCGCATCGGGGTCCTCCACGCCGGGCGGCTGGCATTTCTTGGAACGCCGGAGGAATTGCGCGCCAGCACGCTCCCTGAGGTCCGCAAATTCATGGAAGCTGCCTGAGGCTATTCGATTTTTACGCCAGCCACGCGGGCGAGGTGTGGCTGCTCGTGAGCCAGCACATCGGCCTCGTGGCGATCTCGACCGGTGTGGCAACGCTCATCGGACTGCCGCTGGGTGTCCTGGTGGCGCGTCGCCCCGCCTGGCGTCGACCGGTGCTTGGCCTGGCGAATGTGTTCCAGACGATCCCCAGCTTGGCGCTCTTCGGCCTGCTGATTCCGGTATTCGGCATCGGTGCGTGGACCGCGATCACCGCGCTCGTCGCGTATGCGCTGCTCCCGATCATACGCAACACGTATGCTGGGATCACTGGTGTCGATCCCGCGGTGCGCGAGGCGGGCCGAGGCATGGGGATGACTGATGGCGAGCTGCTGCGACTGGTCGAGCTCCCGCTCGCGGCCGGCGTCATCCTCGCGGGTGTGCGCATCGCCACCGTGGTGAGCGTTGGCATTGCGACGATTGCGGCGGCGATCGGCGCGGGTGGGCTCGGCGTCTACATCTTTCGCGGCGTCGCGACGGTGGACGACACCCTGATCCTCGCAGGGGCTATTCCCGCCGCGTTGCTCGCGCTCCTCGCCGACGCGCTGCTCGGGTTCGTGGAGCGAAGGCTCGTCTGGCGGCCGCGATGACGCGATGTCTGTTGTTGCTAGTAGTCGCGTTATCCGGTTGTAGCAGACAGGATCGTATCGTCGTCGGCGCGAAAAACTTCACCGAGTCTGATCTGTTGGCGGAAATCGTGGCGCAGCAAATCGAGCGTCGAACGTCATTGCCGGTGGAGCGGCGGCTGCACCTGGGAGGAACGTTCGTCTGTCATCGGGCGATCACGACGGGCGATATCGACATGTACGTCGAGTACACGGGCACGGCGTTCACGGCAATCCTGAAGCAGCCGCCAATCGCAGACGCGGACAGCGTGTATCGCTTCGTCGCGGCGGCGTACGCGCGCGATTTCAAGCTGCGATTGACGGCACCGCTCGGCTTCAACAACACGTTCGCTATCCTGGTGCGGCGCGCCGATGCGGAGCGCTACGGCTTGCGGTCGATTGCGGATCTTGCGCCCGTGGCGCCGCGCTGGAAGGCGGGATTCGGATACGAGTTTCTGGAGCGGGCAGATGGCTTTGCGGGTCTGGCGAAACTGTACGGCCTGTCATTCTCACGACCGCCTACGGCGATGGACCTTGGGCTCACCTACCGTGCGCTGGCCGAGCATCGCGTGGACGTGATCGCCGGGAATTCGACCGACGGACAAATCGCCGCCCTCGACCTGGTTGCTTTGACGGACGATCGTGGCTACTTCCCGCCCTATCAGGCGGCACCGGTCGTTCGAGCGGAAGTGATCGACAAATATCCGGCGATTCGCGCTGCGCTGGTGGAGCTGGGAGGCACGATCTCCGACGCGGAGATGCGACGGCTGAACGCGCTGGCCGACGTGGAGCATCAGGACATCGCCGAGATCGCGCGGGCGTGGCTCGCTGAACGAATCCCATGAGGAGGCCGCCAATGCCAGAAGCAGAGGGGGTCGTTGTCGTTCGAGGAGGCGCGCAAGGGTTCGTCCAGGAGATAACCGCCGGCCGTCATCATCTCGTCGCGGATGAGCCTGTTGCCGCGGGTGGCACGGACCGTGGGCCCGGTCCCTACGATCTCATCCTGGCCGCGCTCGGCTCCTGCATGTCCATGACCATCGCGCTATATGCGCGAACGAAAAAGTGGCCGCTCGAGACCGTCGTCATCCGACTGACTCACTCGCGGACTTACGCCAAGGACTGCACCGACTGCGTGGTCAAGGACGATACCCTGCTGGACCATATCGAGACTGAGGTCGTGCTGTCGGGCGCGCTGACGGCGGAGCAGCAGAGAAGATTGATGGAGATCGCCCACAAGTGTCCGGTGCATCGGACCCTCAGGTCCGAGATCGACATCCGGGAGGTGTCTTAACTCGCGATCGCCTCCCGCAGGCTGCCCTCATCGCGCCGGCCGTGATACCGTTCGCCATTGATGAAAACGGACGGGGTTCCTTCGACGCCGTTCGCGATGCCGCTCTGAACGTCCCGTTCTACACGCTCGGCGAATTGGTGTGTGGCCATGGCCTGGAGATAGGCGCGAACGTTGACGCCCGTTGCCGTGGCCCGCTGCTCGAGGTCGTCAGGCTCGAGGTGGTATTGATCGGCGAATAGGGCGTCGTGCATGACCCAAAAGGCGTCCGGCCCCGCGAGCGCAGAGACTGCCTCCGCCGCCTCCGCAGCCATCTGCGCATGCGGATGGATCTCGCGCAGCGGGAAGTAGCGAAAGACATATCGGAAGGAATCGCTGTCCGCGCGCCGAAGCTGAGCGATGACCAGCTCCATCGCGCGCGTGTAGGGGCACTCGTAGTCGCCGTAGACGAGTACCGTTACGGGTGCCGTAGTGGATCCCCGCAGGTGATCGTCCGCGCGCACATCCAACGTCGTTGCAGTCTGCCGCTCGTTCATATGCTCTCCGCTGCCAATTCCCGGCGCAACGTGGGTGCGAGCCGGGTGCCGAGGGCTTCGATGGCTCGCATCAGCTTCGCATGAGGTAACGAAGAGGCGTTCATCTGAAAGGTGACGCGCGAGATGCCGCCCAGCGCCTCGCTGTGTCGGATGATCTTTTCCGCCACCTCGTCGGGGGTGCCAATCAGCAGCGCGCCGTGTGGACCGCGCTGAGCGTCGAAAGCCGCTCGTGTGACGGGAGGCCAGCCGCGCTCCTTGGCCACACTAGCGATGGCACGCGCGTAGCCGGGAAAGAAGTCATCGGCCGCCTCTTGCGCAGTGGCAGCGACGTACCCGAGCGAATGGACGCCAACCTTCAGCCGGTCGGCTGGGTGTCCCGCCTGTTCGCCAGCCTCGCGGTAGAGATCGATGAGGGGACGGAAGCGCCGCGTCTCACCGCCAATGATGGCGACCATCAAGGGAAGCCCGAGCTCGCCCGCCCGAGCGAACGACCTCGGTGTGCCGCCGACCCCCAGCCAGATCGGCAAAGGATTCTGCACAGGCCTCGGGTAGACACCCTGGCCTGTCAGTGCTGGCCGATACTTGCCGGACCAGCGCACATGCTCGTTCTCGCGGATGCTGAGCAGCAGATCGAGTTTCTCGGCAAACAGCGCGTCATAGTCCTCGAGTCGAAAGCCGAAGAGGGGAAACGCTTCGATGGATGACCCGCGGCCGACGACCATCTCCGCGCGGCCCTGCGACAGTAGGTCGAGGGTGGCGAACTGCTGAAACACGCGCACCGGGTCGGCGGCGCTCAGGACCGTTACGGCGCTAGTGAGCCGGATGCGCTGCGTGCGAGCGGCCGCGGCCGCCAGAATCATGGGGGGCGCGGAATCGAGATATTCGCGGCGGTGGTGCTCGCCGATGCCGAAGACGTCCAATCCGACCTGATCGGCATGTTCGATCTGTTCGACCAGGTCCCTCAGGCGTTGCGACGGACCGACCGCGAGGCTCGCGTCGTCGTACGCCGCTGCAAAACTGTCGATGCCAACTTCCAAAGCTGTCGTGCGTGGCACATGGATCACGCTCCAATTGCGATGCCACAGTGCCCGTGGCGTCGCGCTTTGATGGTAGTGAGAAAGTGTGATGGTTATTGCCGCCGGGGCTTCGCCTCTTGCACGAGCTCGCGACCCCACCGTTCGATGGCTTCGGCGAGCTGGCCAAACGTGCGCCCGCTGCGCGTCAACTCGTAGGCCACGCGCACGGGCGGCCCGGGGTCGACCTGCCGCACCAGCAACCCGCGGGCTTCCAGGTCCTTCAGCCGTGCCGACAGCACCTTGTCTCCCGGTCCCTTGGCGCGCTCGGAGAGCTCGCTGAAGCGCAGGGGCCCCCCCTGCAAGACATTGAGGATCAGGGCATTCCAGGGCCGCCCCAGGACCTGGATAGCCAACTGGAACGTGCGGCATTGGGAATCCACCGGCTTCGTCATGGGCCCTAGTGTAGCACCTGCGCTTCCCAAAAGAAAGCCCCTTGACATCGGGAAGTGAGCTGGCGAGCTTCCTTCCCGTTGGATAGTTCCATTCCACATGAAAGCGATGGGGGACAGCGATGAGTATCGGAATCTTGATTTTGCGCCTGGTGGTCGGCCTGACGCTGGCTGCACACGGCGCCCAAAAGCTGTTCGGCTGGTTCGGCGGATACGGATTGACGGGCACGGGGGGCTTCCTCGAGCAGCTGGGCTTCGTTCCGGGCCGGCGTAACGCCTTGCTGGCGGGCCTGGCCGAAGTGGGAGCCGGGCTGTTGCTGGCGCTTGGCCTGGTGACCCCGGTCGCCGCGGCGGTCGCGCTCTCCGTGATGGTCGTCGCGGCCGTGAGTGCGCACGCAGCGAAAGGCTTCTTCGCGCACAACGGCGGCTACGAGTACACGCTGATCCTCGGGATCGCGGCGTTGAGCCTCGCGTTCACCGGTCCGGGCCCGCTGTCGCTCGACGCTGTGCTCGGCATTCGCGATGCCGGAGCGGGGTGGGGGCTGGCCGCGTTGGTCGTGGGACTCGCCGGCGCAGGTGTGCAGCTTGCCCAGCGGCGGGTGCCGGCGCCAGCTGAGGCGCCTCGCCATTCTGCTTAGACAACGCCTCCGCGTCGGGTTAGACTGAAGACCATGGATCGCGAAGAGAATGACGCGCGTGCCGTCGCCGCCGACGTTGCCGATCGGCTGCGGCGGCGCGGCATCGCGCTAACCGGCGCCGAGCGGTCGGACGATCTCGCGGATCTGCTGTCGGCCGTCGAGCGCTTCGAGAAGGCGGTCGAAGCGCACGGCGGCGATTTGATGGTCGACGATCTGAAGAGCCCACAGCCCGACGACCGTCACTTCGTGCTGCCGCGTCGCGAGCACGGCGAATCAATACGAGCCTATATCGTGCGGATCGATGGGGCCACCGATGGGCTGCGTCGCCATCCGCGGCGGCCCGACTGACGGTCGGCTCGTCAGCTCGAAAGCGGCCGCGGCGCGGGTTCGATGAACAGATTCTCCACGAAGCAGAAGCCCCAGTCCTCACCAGGCTCGAAGCTGCGCATCACGGGATGGTTCGTCTTGTGGAAGTGTTTCGTCGCGTGCCGGTTGGGCGAATCGTCGCAGCAGCCGACGTGACCGCACTCGAGGCACAGCCGCAAGTGCACCCACTCATCGCCGCTCGCCAGACATTCCTCGCAACCGTCCGGCGTCGTCGGCTCGACGTCGCGGACTTGCGCCAGATGCTTGCATTGTTGGTCCATGCTGGAAGCTCTTCCGTTGACTGCTAGTATTCAAGCGATGACCGCCACGACCGTTCCGCCCAAGACTACGGCAGAAGCCTTTCCGCGTTTGACGGCTGCGCAGATCGGTCGCATCGAGCCCCGCGGCCGGCGGCGTCACGTCGCTGCAGGCGAAATCCTGGGCGAAATGGGTGAGCCGGTCACGCGCATCTTCGTCGTTGTGTCGGGACGGCTCGACCTCGTCCGCCCGCCGCGCTGGGTGGGCGAGGAGGTCCCCAGCTTCAGCGAGGGCATGTTCACGGGCGAGCGATCCATCCTGGCGGGCGGGCGCTTCCTCGTCCGCATCCAGGCGAGCACGCCGTGTGACGTCATCGAGGTCGGCCGGGATGCGCTCCTCGAGCTCATTCAGACCGACTCCGAGCTGAGCGACATTTTCCTGCGCGCCTTCATCCTGCGCCGCCTGCAGCTGATCGATCAGGGATTCGGCGACGTGCTGGTGCTCGGGTCGAATCATTGTCAGGGATCGCTGCACATCCGTGAGTTCCTGACGCGCAACGGGCATCCCTACAAGTTCGTGGATCTCGACACCGATGCCGACAGCCAGGAGATGCTCGATCAGTTCCACGTGAGCGCCGGCGACATCCCGGTGGTGATCTGCCGCGGCAGCTTGGTGCTGCGTAATCCCACGATTCAACAGGTCGCCGACTGTCTCGGGTTGAATCCCACGATCGATCGGACCACGGTCTCCGATCTCGTCATCATCGGCGCGGGGCCGGCCGGGCTCGGCGCGGCCGTATACGCCGCCTCGGAAGGCCTGAGCGTCGTGATGATCGAAGCGAACGCTCCGGGCGGTCAGGCGGGGACGAGCTCGCGCATCGAGAACTACCTCGGCTTCCCGCTCGGCATTTCGGGCCAGGAGCTGGCGGCGCGCGCCTACGATCAGGCCCAGAAATTCGGCACGAGGATACTCATCGCCAAAGCCGCGGCCCGGCTCGACTGCGACAGAAAGCCCTACCGCGTGCTGTTCGGTGAGGGCGAGGGCGATCCGCTGCTCACGCGCGCGATCATCATCGCGAGCGGAGTCCAATACCGGCGCCTGGCGGTCCAGAACCTGTCGCGGTTCGAAGGCGCCGGGGTGTACTACGCCGCCACCCGCATGGAAGCGCAGCTCTGCGCGGATGAAGAGATTGCCATCGTGGGCGGCGCGAATTCCGCGGGCCAGGCGGCCATGTTCCTGGCCCAGACCGCGAAGCGTGTACACATGCTCATCCGCTCCGACGGCCTGGCGAAGACCATGTCTCGTTACCTGATCAGCCGCATCGAAGCGCATCCGCGGATCGAGCTGCACACGCGCACGGAGATCGCGGGCCTGGAAGGGAATGGGCACCTCGAACAGATCGCCTGGCGTACCGGTCGAGGCGGACCGGTGCAGAAGCAGAAGATCCGGCACGTCTTCACCATGACCGGGGCCGAGCCGAGTACGAAGTGGCTCGCCGGCTGCCTGGCCCTCGATGCGAAGGGATTCATCACGACAGGGGCGACGCTGACGGCCGATGATCTCAGTACGGCGAAGTGGCCGCTGCGCCGCTCGCCGCATTTACTCGAAACGAGTCTCCCTGGTGTCCTTGCGGTGGGCGACGTGCGCAGCGGCAGCACCAAGCGGGTCGCCTCGGCGGTTGGCGAGGGCTCGATTGCCGTGGCGTCAGTCCATCAGATCCTGGCGGAGTGACTATCCCTTAACGAGCTGCACCATGCGCCGTACCGCTTCTTCCATCCCCCAGAACACCGCATTGCTGACGATGGAGTGCCCGATGTTCAGCTCTTCGATCTCGGGTATCGCGGCCACCGGCTGGACGTTCTGGTACGTGAGTCCGTGTCCCGCGTGCACCGCGAGTCCGATCCGTTTCGCGTGAGTCGCCGCGCGCCGCAGCTCTTTGAGCGCGGCATCGCCACGCCGCCAGGTGTGAGCGTAGCGCCCGGTGTGAACTTCAATCGCAGGTACGCCCAGCGCCTGCGCGACATCAATTGTCTTTCGCGACGGATCAATGAAGAGACTCACTCGAATGCCTGCGTCCTCGAGTCTCGCGATCGCTCCTTTGAGTCGCCTGTCTGTCTTGCGCAGCGCGAGGCCACCTTCGGTGGTGATCTCTTGCCGCTTCTCAGGGACGAGCGTCGCCTGGAAGGGCTTGATGCGCGCGGCGAGCCGGACGATTTCGTCATGCGCACCCAGCTCCAGATTGAGCACCGTCCGCACGCTCCGCGCGAGCGCGGTCACATCGGCGTCCTGAATGTGGCGGCGGTCTGCGCGGAGATGCACCGTGATGCCATCCGCCCCCGCGCGCTCCGCTGCGGCCGCGGCCTGGACGGGGTCCGGCTCGTCGGTTTTGCGCGCTTCGCGCAGCGTCGCAACATGATCGATGTTGACGTAGAGACGCATGGTGTCTTACCTTCGGGTCGTCCCGACCTCCGGTAGTGCATCGTGAAGCGACGGCTTGCGCTGTGTCTGTTGTTGCTCGCCGGTGGCTCCGCCTGTGGCAGCAATCCCGGGCCTGGAACGCCGGTCCCGCAGTCGATGAACGAGTCGATCGCGCAGTTTTTCGCGGCGGTGAAGGCCAACGATCAACGACGCATGGGCGAGCTGTGGGGCACCGAGCGGGGGCCCGCTGCCCGCTCGATGAACGCCGACGTCCTGCGGCAACGCCTCGCGGTAATTCAGAAGTATCTCGACCATTCCGGATACCGCATCATCGAAGGGCCGCTGCTGGTGCCGGGGCGCGACGATCTGCGGACCTACCGTGTCGAGCTGCAACGCTCGAATTGTAGTCAGGTCATGCCGATCGACGTGGTCCGCACCCGCAGCGGCGGCTGGCTGGTTTACGACGTGCATCTCGAGAGCGCGGGCACTCCGGCAGGACGTTGCCAACCCGTGGGGACGGGAGGGGGAGCAGGGGGAACCCGGCCGTAGGACGCCGCGTTTCACCTACTCAGTCAGCTCCAGCAGAATGCCGTTCGTCGTCTTGGGATGCAGGAACGCGATTCGCCGTCCGCCGGCCCCGAGCCGGGGCGTCTCATCGACCAGCTGATAGCCAGCCGCGCGGCAGCGCGCCAGCGTGGCGTCGAGATCAGGGACGCGGTAACAGATGTGATGAATCCCCGGCCCGCGTTTCGCAAGGAACTTCGCTACGGGGCTCGTTGGATCGCTCGGCTCGAGCAGCTCGACGTCCACGGGACCGAAATGCAGGCTGACGATCTTGGCGCCATCGGCCTGCTCGGGGCGCCCCGGCGAGAGTCCCAGGACGTCGCGATAAAAGGCGAGAGCCTCGGTGATGCTCGTGACTGCGATGCCGACATGAGCGACCGACGGGTTCATAGAAAGTCAAACTAACGTCTCTCGAGGGAGCGTGAAGGGTTATGGAAGGACTGAAGCATCCGACCGCAATCACGGACGCCACATTTCAGGCAGAAGTCGAGCAGTACAAGGGCCTCGCCGTAGTGGATTTCTGGGCGACCTGGTGCGGGCCGTGTCACATGGTGGCGCCGATCATGGACCAGCTGGCCGGGAAGTACGACGGCAAGGTGAAGATCGTGAAGGTGGACGTCGACGCCAATCAGGCGACGGCAATGCGCTTTAACGTCCGCTCGATTCCGAGTATTCTATTCTTCAAGGACGGACGCCACGTGGACACGCTGGTGGGTGCGTATCCGTCGGCCACGTTCGAGCAAAAGATCGAGCAGCATCTTTCGTAGCTTCCTCGCCGGAGGACGATGCGCGCGAGCACCGCTCGCCTGACTAACTCGCCGGTTCGCCTCGCGGATCTTCAGTTTCCGCAGGTGAGCCGGCTTATTCATCGCACCCGCCTCGCATTCATTCATCTCGACAACTTGCTGGCGTTCGCCAAGCGCGACCGCGATGGGCGGATTGACGGTTATCTCGCCGCCCACCTGCCGGATGAGTGCGTGCTGCTGTTCTTCCGCAAGGGTGAAGCCGTCAACGCCGCCTCGCTCCATACGGCGGGGCGTCAGGTCATCACGATCACCGAAGCGCTGAAGCGGATGCGCGCGGAAGTCGAACGGGGCGATCTCGCGTATTGCGCGGCTCCCATGGAGCAGCTCGCCTGGATGTACGCCGCGTGCGCCGGCGCGTACCAGCCGCGCAACATCGACGTCAACCAGCCCGAGAAGTTCTTTCCGGCCTTGCAGCAGGAGAAGACCAGTGGCGTCCTGGAGCTGATCTCCAATGGCCGGGTCTCGTACCTCAAGTTCGATCAGGGCAAGTACCTGAGTGGACATTTCTGCGACAAGCCGGACAACGTGCCGCCCGCGCGCTACCTCGAGTCGTTGTTCGACGCGAGCGGCGGCTCAGCGCCCGCGGTGTCCGCCGGGACGTTTCCAGCCGGGGACGACCTCCCCGCGCAGGCCGCGACGGCGCTCGTGAACACCTATCGTGAGCTGTATTGGCGGATCGTGGACGCCGTCGAGCGCGAGTTCCCCGGCGAAGCCAAGCGCCGCGCGCAGAAGGTGACGGCGGCGATCGTCGACACGCATCAGGCGCTGGCACTGCTCAGCGTCCCCCGGGGCACGGACACGCCTGACGCGGTCGTGCGGCCCGAAGAGCTGTCCACGGCGCTGACCGACTGGGCCTTGCAACTGCTGGAAGGGGCGGAGGTCATGATGCCGGGCACGGCGCCCAAAGTGCTCAAGGATGCCACGCGCGAGCATCGGTACGTGTTGCAGGCGGCCGGCTTTTACGGCCGTCTCCCCTGGCGGGTGACGTGGTGACGTGGTGACGTGGTGACGTGGCCGGCACCCTCTATGTTGTCGCGACGCCCCTCGGTAATCTCGGCGATCTCTCGCCGCGCGCCGCCGACACGCTGAAGCGCGTGGCGGTGGTCGCCGCCGAAGACACGCGCCACAGCAAGCCACTGCTTCAGCATGCAGGCGCCCACCCGGAGATGGTGAGCTTTCACGCTCATTCGTCGGATCGCGCCCTCGAGCGCATCCTGCGCATCCTAGGAGAAGGAAGGGATGTCGCGTTCATCACCGATGCCGGCACGCCGGCGATCAGTGATCCCGGCGTCGAGCTGGTCGCGGCGGCGAGGGAGCGGGGGATTCCCGTCGTGACGATCCCAGGACCGACGGCGGTCGCGGCCAGCCTGGCAGTGTCAGGGATCAGCGGTGACCGCTATTTGTTTCTCGGATTTCTCCCCCGAAAGGGAAGCGACCGCCGCCGTTTGTTATTGACCGCCGCCCAAAGTGAATGGACCGTCGTGCTCTTCGAGGCGCCAAACCGCGTCACGCAGCTCCTCGCCGATCTGTCGGAGGTGTGCGGTCCCGAACGCCACGCCGCCGTCTCTCGTGAATTGACGAAGGTGTTCGAGGAGACACGTTCGGGGACGTTGCAGGAATTGTCAGAGCACTATGCGGAGGCTCCCGTCCGGGGAGAGGTTACAGTGGTGATCGCGGGGACGGGAAAAGAGCACGTCGAAGAACGGTCACCGGATCCCCAGGAACGCGCGAGGGACCTACTCGCTGAGGGCCTATCGCGGAAAGACGTGACGAATCGGCTGGTCGAGGAGACGGGAATCTCTCGCAACACGGCGTACAGATTGGTCAACGAATTATGAGAGTTGGAATGTTGGAAAGTTGGAAGGTTGGAATGACACTGATCGCTGGCGTCAGCATCCTGGGCGCCCGCCCATCAGCACCTTCCAACCGTCCAACCTTCCAACCTTCAGCTTCTCTCACCATCGGTCGCCTCCACTACGATGGCGGCGGCGACTGGTACGCGAACCCCTCGAGCCTCCCCAATCTCCTGAGGGCGCTGCGCGAGCGGACCACCCTGTCGGTCGCCGATCGCGAGCGCGTGGTCACGCTCACAGGGCCCGAGCTGTGGGAAGTCCCGTACCTCTATATGACGGGTCACGGCAACGTGCATTTCTCCGACGTGGAGGTCCGCACGCTGCGCCGCTATTTGGAGCAGGGTGGGTTTCTGCACGCGGATGACAATTACGGAATGAACGCGTCCTTCCGGCGGGAGATCGCGCGCGTTTTCCCGGACCACCCGCTCGTTGAAGTGCCCTTGACGCACGCGGTTTACAACCTGGTCTACGCGTTCCCGCGGGGGATTCCCAAGATCCACGAGCACGACGGCCTCCCCGCCCAAGGGTTCGGCATTTTTTTGGGAGACCGCCTCGTCGTATACTATTCCTATCAGTCGGACCTCGGGGACGGCTGGGAGAACCCCGATGTCCATCATGACCCTCCGGAGCTTCACGAGGCGGCGTTGCGCATGGGTGTGAACCTCTTCACGTATGCAGTGAGCGGATCCAAATGACCGAGACGGCGCGCCGGCTGCGTCGACTGGGGGCTCCCCACGCACGGGCGCGGGCGCTCGCCGTGGTGCTCGGTGGCGTGGGCGCGGCGCTGGCAGCGGCAGCGCTGGGACTCGCGCTCGCCCCGGCCGTTCCCGGGATCGCGCTGGCGTGGGCGCTGATCTTGGTGAGCGCCGCGGCCGCCTCATGGGCCGCGCTGCGCACGCGCCGCGAGGCGGCCGCACCGGCGTTGGGGAGACTGATTGAGTCGGCTGCAGGTGGTCGTGCGGGCAGCATCGTCGGCGTCGTCAGTCCCACCGCGGGGAAGGGGAGCGGCTCGAGCGCGGCCTTGTTGCTCGCGGCCGATACGCGCGCTGCAGCCGTCGTGTCTTTTGCCGCGCCAGAAGTCGACACCGTGATGCGACGTACGACGCGCCTGCGCGTCGCCACCGGCGCGGGCGCGGCTCTCGCAGGCGCGCTGCTGCTCGCCGCGAGCGCCCCCAACGCGGGGCAGGCCGCAGCGTTCTGGCACCCGGTGCGCGCGTGGCGAGATGCGCGGACGCCGATCCGGGTGACAGTCGATCGCACCACCGTTCCACGTGGCGGCGCAGTGCTCGTAACCTTGATCGCCCCGGCGGCGACACAGGCGACGCTGTGGTCCCGCGGCGCGGGCGAGCCCTGGAGAGCGATGACAGTCGGACTGGACCGCGATGGCAAAGCGGTGCGCGGCTTCATGGAGATCACCTCCGATCTTTTCTTGCGCGCGTCGACCGGGGGGCGCCGCAGTGCCGAAATCAAAGTCTCCGTTGCGCTCCCCGCCTTCCTCGCGGACCTCGGCCTGACCGCGCGCTTTCCTTCGTATCTCGGACGCTCGGATGAGCCGCTGCTCGTGGGTCCCGATGTGATCCCGCTTCCCGCGGGCACCGCGATCCTGACGAGCGGCACGGCGAGCGTGCCGCTGTCCAGCGCCACATGGACGCTGGGGTCGCGCGTCGAAAAACTTCGGGTGGACGAGACGCGCATCGAGGGCCGGTTCACGCCTGTGGCCAGCGGCACATGGCGACTCCAGGCGCTGAGTGCGGATGGCACGCCGCTCGAGGGACTCGCGCCGGAAGTGCATCTCCTGATTGTCCCTGACTCGGCGCCGGTCATCGCGTTACCTGTGCCGGGCCGCGACACGACGCTGCCGATTTCTCTTCGCCAACAACTGGTCGCCGACGTCCGCGACGATCATGGCATCGCGCGGGTGTACGTGGTGAGCTGGCGCGTCAGCCGCACCGGGCGCGTCGGTGAAGCCGTGCGCGAGTCGCTCGACGTCAGCGGCGTTGGCGATCGCTCGATCGTGCAGGGACAGCTCGATGCCGAGAACCGCGGCTTGCTGCCGGGCGACACGCTGCGGCTGTACGTCGAGGCGTGGGACAATGCGCCTGCGCCGCATAGCGGACGCAGCGCCGAAGTCGCGCTGCGGTTGCCCAGTATGGAGGAGCTGCGCGCCCAGGCGCGTGCAGCGGCGCGGGCGGTGGCGAGCGCGGCCGATTCGGTGTCCGCCGCGCAACGTGAGCTGAGCGACCGGACGCGCGACCTGGCTCAGGAACGGAGCCGTGATCAGGACGGCCGGGCGGCCGGACGGGCGGACGGGCGGAACCAACAAGGAACGATGTCGTTCCAGGCCACGCAGCGCGCCGAAGACATCGCCCGCGATCAAACGGCGATGTCGCAGCGCATCCGCGAGCTGGCGCAGGCGGTCGAGGAAATCGCACGGGCGGCGAAGGCGGCCGGCGTGGACGACAGCGCGTTCCAGGAGCGGTTGCGCGAGGTGCAAGAGCTGTTGCAACGGGCGTTGACGCCGGAGCTCGAGCAGCGGCTGCGCGAGCTGCAGGAAGCGCTGGCGCGGCTCGATCCCGAGGCGACGCGGCAAGCGCTGCAGCGCCTGGCCGAAGCGCAGCAGCAGCTGAAGCGCGAGTTGGAGCGCAGTGAGGAGCTGTTCCGCCGCGCGGCGACGGAGGGCGAGCTCGCTTCCCTCGCGAAGGACGCCGAGGACCTGGAGCGCCGCCAGACCGAATGGACGAAGGAAGACGCGCCGCGTGCCGACTCGGCGGCCGCCGCGGCGGAACGCGATCTGGCGGCCGCGACGGATTCGCTCGCGCGCGGCGTCGAGCGCGCGGGGCAGAGTGTCCCACTGCAGGGCCCGCAGGCCGCCGCCCGCCGCGCGCAGCAAGCGATGCAGGAAGCCGCCGATGCCGCGAGCCAGCGCGACTCCCGCGGTGCGCGCCGGGCCGGGCAGGAAGCCGCGGACTCGCTTGCCCAGCTGCCGGAGCAGCTGCTGCAGCGGCGGGATTCACTCGTTCAAGCGTGGAAGCAGGAGACGCTGGACGCGCTGAATCGGGCGCTGTCGGAGACGGCAGCGCTGGCGCGCCGCCAGGAAGAAGTCGCCGACGCGTTGCGCAACGGTGAAGCCGGCGCGAACACTCGCGCGCGCCAGGCCTCCATTGAAGAAGGCACGCGCGCGATAGAGCAGCAGATCGGCGCGGCCGCGGGCCGGCACGCGCTGGTGTCGCCGCAGCTCGAGGCTGCGCTCGGATTCGCGCAGAACCAGATGAAGCAGTCGCGCGAGCAGCTCGAGCAGAGCGATCCCAATGCCGCCAGCGCGGCGCCGTTCGCCGAGCAGGCGCTCGACGCGCTGAACGCGACGGCGCACGCGCTCGTGCGTACGGCGCAGCAAGTCGCGGGCGCGCAGTCGGGAACCGGCTTTCAGGAGGCGCTGGAACAGCTCGCGCGCATGGCACAACAGCAGCAGGGCATGAACGGCGACGCCCAGGGTCTGCTGCCCCTGATGGGGCTCGGCGCTGAAGCGGTGATGCAGCGACTGCGCGAGCTCGCCGCACGCCAGCGCGCGCTTGCCGAACAGCTGGAGCGCCTGCAAGCGGGGGGCGATGCCAGCGCCGCGGGTGCGCTTGCGCAAGAAGCCCGCGAGTTGGCACGGCAGCTCGAGGCCGGCCGGCTCGATCGCCGCACGGTCGAGCGGCAGGAGCGCCTGTACCGCAAGCTGCTCGACGCGGGGCGCAGTCTCGCCGGCGAGGAGCCCGACGAACAGAAGGAGCGCACCAGCCGCTCCGCGACGGGCGACAGCGTACGCATTCCAGCAGCGCTCGTACCCGGCGCCACCGGCACAGGGCCAAGAGTTCGCTATCCGACGTGGGAGGAGCTGACCGGTCTCACGCCCGAGCAGCGGCGCATGGTGCTCGAGTACTTCCGCCGGTTGAATGAGACCAAGAAGTAACTGGGCCGCGCTTGCGGCGGGGGCCATCATGTTTCTCGCCTCGGCGGGCGCCGCCGGGGCCGCCCGGGGGCAAGCCCTCTCCCCGGGATTCGAATTAGAGCGGTCCGGCCGCTACGCCGACGCGGCGACCGTCTATTTCGGAACGGTCCGCGCCGATCCGGTGAACATTCCGGCGCTGCTCGGTCTCGAGCGCACGCTCTTCGTTCTCAATCGCATGTCCGAGCTGTTGCCTCTCGTCCAGCGCGCCCGCGCGCGCTCGCCCGAGAGCGGAGCGATCCGCAGTCTCGAGCTGCGCGTGTATGCGGCGCTGCACCAGACCGATTCGCTCGAAGCGGTTGCCCGTCGCTGGGCGGCGACCGCGCCGCGGAGCGACGCACCGTACCGCGAGTGGGGCCTGGCGCTCGCCGACCACCGCCAGTGGGATGAAGCGCGACGCGCCTTTCTCACCGGGCGCAGAACGCTGGGTGGGGACGGAACGTTGGCGATCGAGCTGGCGGAGCTCGAGCAGCGCGCGAGCAACTGGGAGGCGGCAGCGGCCGAATGGGCCCGCGCCGTGACGCGCTCCGCTGACGCGGGACCCAACGCCGCGAGCCAGCTCGCCGAAGCGCCGGTGCCACAGCGCGACCGCGTGGCCCGCGTGCTGACCGGACCCGAAGCCACCGTTCGCGCCAAGCGAGTCGGCGCCGAGGTGCTGCTCGTGTGGGGACAGCCGAACGAGGCGTGGTCCATCCTGGAGCCGACGCTGGCCGATAGCGACGCCCAGACCGCATTGCGGCGGTTCGCCGATCTCGCGGGCTCGCTGACGACGCCTGAAGGCCATCGCGTCCGCGGTCTGGCGTTGAACCGGTGGGCGGATCTCATTCCCTCACCGGCCGCCGAACGCGCGCGCGCCGAAGCCGTACGTGAGCTGCTCGAGGCCGGCGACCGCGTGGCGGCGCCAGCGATGCTCGAAGGCCATTCCGACGCTAGCGGCGATGCCCAGGCAGCATTGCTGCAACTATTGATCGCGGATGGGCAGCTCGACGTCGCCGAAAAGCGGCTTGCGACCGGGGAGGGATTGACGGCGGACGATCGCGCTGCGCTGCGTTTGGCGCTCGCGAAAGCGCGCGTCGCGCGGGGCGAGCTCGATCGCGCCGCCGCGGCGCTGGCCGATGACTCGAGCGTCGCGGCGATCGCGCAGCATGGCTGGATCGCGTTGTACCGCGGCCACCTCAAGAGCGCGATGGAGGCGTTCCGGCTCGCGGGTCCGTACGCCACCGATCGTGCCGCCGCGACCGAGCGTACGGCGATGATGGCGCTGCTGCAGCACATCCAGGAAGAGTCGAGCCCCGAGCTGGGTGCGGCACTGCTCACGCTGGCGCGTGGAGACACCGCGGCGGCGATCGTGGGGCTGCGCCGCGCCGCAGCGAGGCTGCCGGCACAGGGCGGCCGGCTCGAAGTACTGTTGCTCGCGGGCCAGGTCGCCGCGCGCACCGCGGGGGGCGGGGGGGGCGGCGCGCACGAAGCGACAGCGATCGCGCTGTTCGACGAGATCGTGCGTGCAGGTAGCGCTGAAAGTGCGGCGCCGGCCGCCGCCGAGCTCGAATGGGCGCGGCTGCTCGTTCGCAACGGCCGGGCGGCGGAGGCGATTCCGCACCTCGAGCACTTGATCCTGACGTATCCCAACAGCGCCTTCGTCCCCGAGGCTCGGCGGGTCCTGGAGCGTGTGCGGGGAGCGATTCCGAAGTCATGAGGCGGCGAGAATTCGTTAGGGCGGTTGGGCGGATTGGCGGATCGGCGGTTGGCCTACGCGTGTTGGGGTTCCATCCGCCGATCCGCCCATCCGCCGTTCCGTCGCTCTTGATTCCGATGGACGACGCCCAGTCCGACCACCTGAAAGCATACGGATTGACGTACAGAGCCATCCAAGCCGGACTCAAAGCCGAGTGGCTGCTCAACTATCGCGGCGGCTCGTTCCTCATTCCCGACCTCGATGCGTTGCGGCGCGATGCGGCGTTGAACGGCATCCGTGCCGAGCCGGTGGACAGCGGCGTGACGGCGATCCGCGGCGAAATCGAAGCCAACAACATGGACGCGGTGCCCCTCGAAAAGGCGCCCAAGGTCGCTGTTTACGCACCGCCCAACGCGGCGCCGTGGGACGACGCGGTCACGATGGCACTGCAGTACGCCGGGATCCCGTTCACCAAGATCTGGGATGCCGAAGTCATGAACGGCGGCCTCCGTGATTACGATTGGCTGCACCTGCACCACGAGGACTTCACGGGTCAGTACTCGAAGTTCTTCCTCATCTACTCCGGGTTGCCGTGGCTCGCGGAGATGGTGCAGCGCAACAGCGACATGGCTCGCCGGCTCGGATTCCAGACAGTCCCGGCCCTGAAGAAAGCCGTAGCGCGCAGCATTCACGGCTACGTCGCGAACGGCGGGTTTCTCTTTGCGATGTGCACCGCGACCGAGACGATCGATCTGGCGCTCGCCGCGGAGCACGTGGACATCGCCGCGACGTTTGCCGACGGGACGCCGCTCGATCCCGAGGGCGATGGGAAGCTCGACTGGGCGAAGAGCTTTGCCTTCAGCGGCGCGCATCTCGAGCCGAACCCGCTGGTCGCGAGTTTCTCCGACATCGACGGTCACCAGGTCAACGGCGGCTCGCGCCGCCAGCCGCTGGGCGCGTTCAAGCTGTTCAACTTCAGCGCCAAGATCGATCCGGTGCCGACGATGCTGGTGCAGGGTCACCGCCAGGTGGTTCCCGATTTCTACGGTCTCACGACGTCGTTCACACGCACCCGGCTCAAGCCCGGTGTCACCGTGCTCGCGGAAGAAGAAGGCGCGCCGTGGGTCAAATACGTCCATGGCGATCTCGGCAAGGGCACGTGGACATTCTTCGGGGGGCATGATCCCGAAGATCCGCAGCACCAGATCGGCGATCCGCCCACCGACCTGTCGCTGCATCCACATTCGCCCGGCTACCGGCTGATTCTGAACAACGTGCTGTTTCCCGCCGCGAAAAAGCGCGAGCTCAAGACGTGAGTGTCGAGCGCCTGACGGCGGCCGCGCGCGTTCTGTTACAAGAGGAAATCGGCGCGGCCCACGGGCGCGAGGTGTCGTTCGTCGTGCGTGCCGATCCCAACGGCACGCTGACCGATGCGCGCGTCGTGGCGCGCGGGACGATCGACGCGGTGCTCGCGCTCCCTGGCGTCGCGCAGCGTGGCGAGATGCTGCTGCACAACCACCCGAGCGGCTTCCTCGAGCCTTCGGGCGCCGATCTGCACGTCGCCGCGCGGCTGCATGATGAGGGGGTTGGTTTCGGGATTGTGAACAACGACGTCAGTACGTTGTACGTCGTCGTCGAGTGCCCGCGCGCGCGTACTCTTGCGCGCCTCGATTCCCTCGAGATCGCCAATCTGCTTACCGAATCCGGTCCTGTGGCGCGCGTCCTGGGCACGACGGCATTCGAAGACCGGCCCGGCCAGCGCGACATGGCGGCCTACATTGCCGACGCGTACAACGACGGCGGCATCGCGCTGCTCGAGGCGGGAACCGGCGTCGGCAAGTCGTTCGCCTATCTCGTGCCGGCGCTCGAGTGGGCGCGGCTCAACGGCGAGCGCACGATCGTCTCGACGAATACGATCAATCTGCAGGAGCAGCTCGTCGGCAAGGACCTGCCGATTCTATCGCGCGCCTTTTCGACCGGCGATCGCGCCGTCACGTTCGCGCTGCTCAAAGGTTGGCGGAATTACCTCTGTCTCTCCCGCCTCGAACAGGCCCGCGCCGGGCAGGAGTCGTTGTTCGACGATGGCCGCGCCGCCGAGCTCGAGTCCATCGCCGGATGGGCGTCGCGCACGTCCGACGGCAGCCTCGCCGATCTAGTCGAAGAGCCGTCGAGCGAAGTGTGGGACGCCGTCGCCGCCGAGTCGGATCTGTGCACGCGGCTCAAGTGCCCGCACTTCGACCGCTGCTTCGTATTCTCGGCGCGCCGTCGCGCCGCCGAAGCCGACGTGGTGGTGGTCAACCATCACCTGCTCGCCTCCGACCTCGCGGTGCGCATCGCCTCGGACAACTGGCAGGAAGCCGCCGTCTTGCCGCCATACCGGCGGTTAGTTCTCGACGAAGCGCATCATCTCGAGGACATCGCGGCGCAGCACCTCGGTCTGCAGGTGAGCATGCTCGGCGTGCAGCGCTTGCTCGGCCGCCTGGAGCGGAACGGCCGCGGGCTCCTGCCGGCGCTGGCCGCCGAGCTCGGCACCCGCACTGACCTGCTGGCGTCCGCCAGCCGCGACCTGCTGACGCGCAGCGTACTCGACGCGCTCGTTGCCGCGCGCCGCTGGGCGGAGGAGCTGTTCGGCCGCCTGGGACGGCGGCTCGATACCGATCAAGTCTTGCGGTTCACCGATTCGTTCGCCGAGGACGGCGTGTGGCGCGAAGGGCTCGACGTAGCGCTCGACAATCTGCTCATCGCGTTCAGCAAGCTGCGCGACGGCGTGGAGACGATCGCCGACCGCCTCTCCATCGACGATCCCGCCGAGATGCGCACGCGGCTCGTCGGCGAGCTCCGCGGCGTGGTGCGCCGGCTCGACTCGGCGGCCGAAGGCCTCAAGGCGACGCTGCAGCCAGTGGGCTTCAAAGCGCCCGCCGGTCCCGCGGTGCGCTGGATGGAACGGCGGGGACGGCGTACTCCGAACCTCACACTGTCGGCGGTGCCGCTCGATCTGGCGCCGATTTTGAAAGCGGCATTGTTCGATCGCGTCGAGACCGTCGTACTGACGAGCGCCACGCTCGCGGCCGGCGGCGAATTCACGTTCCTCGAGGAGCGGTTAGGGCTCTCGCTCCCGCCGTCGCGCGTGACGGTCCGCGAAGTGTTGCCGTCGCCGTTCGATTTCGGCGCGCAGTGTGTCTTTGGCATCCCGACCGACATTCCCGAACCACGCGATGACGAACCGGGCCATGGCGCCGCGGTCGCGCGCGTGTTGCTCGAGCTGGCGCATGCATCCGACGGCGGCATCTTCGCGTTGTTCACGAGCCACGGCGCGTTGCGCCGCGCGGCCGATGCGATCCGCGGGCACATCGGTGCGCGCTGGCCGCTGCTCGTTCAGGGTGAGGGCCAACGCGACCAGCTGCTGCGCCGCTTCCGCGATGCCGGCTCGGCGATTCTTTTGGGAACGGACTCGTTCTGGGAGGGGGTAGACGTACCGGGCCGCGCGCTGCGCGTGCTGATCCTCGCCAAGCTGCCGTTCAAGGTGCCGAGCGAGCCGCTAACCGCGGCGCGGCTGGAGCGTCTCACGGAGGCGGGCGTGGACGGTTTCACCCACTATCTCGTTCCGCTCGCGGCGCTCAAGTTGAAACAGGGGTTTGGGCGGCTGATCCGTACCAAGTCCGACGTTGGGGCGGTTGTGCTGCTCGACCGGCGTGTCGTGACGAAACGCTATGGGGCGACGATCCTGGAAGGGCTGCCACCGGCAACGAAAGCGATCGGCAACTGGCCGGAGGTGCGGCGCGAGCTGGAGGAATTCTTCGCGCTGCATAGCATCGGCACCCCGGTGTCCTGGAGCTAGATTTTGGAGTATGTATTGGGTTGTGTGGTCGTTCGACGTAAAGCTCGAGCAAGTGAAGGCATTCGAGCGGGCCTACGGGCCGGATGGTGATTGGGAGCAGCTATTCCGGCGCGCACCCGGCTATGCCGGGACGGAGCTGCGGCGTGAGACCGACCGGCGCGCCCACTATCTCACGATCGACCGCTGGCACACGCGCGCGGATTACGAGCGCTTCAAAGAGGCATTCGCCGGCCCGTGTCAGATGCTCGACGTGCGCTGCTCGCGGATGACCGAATCAGAAAGCAAAGTCGGCGACTTCGAAACGACGACTGAGGAGACCAGTAGTGGCAGGCTTTAGCAAACGGGTTGCACAACTGCCGACGTACCCGATGGCCGAGCTGCCCGCGATCAAGCGGCGGCTGATCCAGCAGGGTGTGGATGTCATCGACGTTGGGGCAGGGGATGCCGATTTTCCGCCACCCGAGGTGGCGGTGAAGGCGCTCACGCGCGCGATTCAGGATCCGGCGATGAGCCGCTACGCCTTCCAGCTGGGCTTCCCCGCGTTCCGCGAAGCGGCAGCCGGCTACATGCAGCGGCGCTTTGGTCTCAGCGTCGATCCGTTCACCGAGCTGCATCCGCTGCTCGGCTCCAAGGAAGGCATCGCGCACCTCGCGGCGGCCCTCCTCGATCCCGGCGACGTCGCGATCGTGCCGGTGCCCGGCTACGCCGTCTATCACGGCGGCACGGTGCTCGCGGACGCCGAGCCGTATCTCTACGATCTCACGCCGCGCACCGATTTCCTCTTGGAGCTCGACGAGCTACCGGCCGACGTGCTGAAGCGCGCCAAGCTCGTCTATCTGAACTATCCGAATAATCCGACGGCTGCCGTCGCGCCGCGCGAGTATCTCGAGCGCGTCGTCGCCGCCTGCCGCAAGCACGACATCGTCCTTGCGTATGACAATCCGTACTGCGAGATCACGTTCGACGGCTACGTCGCGCCGTCGATCTTTGAGATCCCGGGGGCGATGGACGTCGCGGTCGAGTTCCATTCACTGTCGAAGAGCTTCTGCATGACGGGCTGGCGCCTCGCCTGGGCCGTCGGACGCCCCGACCGGATCGCGGCGCTGGCGCGGGTGAAAAACTACGTGGACACGGGCGCGTTCCTCGCGGTGCAGGCGGCCGGCGCCGAGGTCTTGAAGCAAGCGGAGAAGATCGCGGCGGGATACACGGTACAGTTCAGGGAGCGGCGCGACGGGATTCTGCCGGCGCTCCGCGCCAACGGGTTCGAGGTCGAGGCGCCGCGCGCCACGATGTACCTGTGGATCCCGCTCCCTGAAGGCATCACCTCCGCCGGATTCCAGAAGCGCGCACTCGAGGACGTCGGTGTGGTGACGTTACCGGGCAGCGCGTTCGGGGGGGGCGCGAGTGCGGACGGCTTCTTCCGCATCGCGCTCACGGTTCCGACGCCGCGGCTGATCGAGGCCTCGGAGCGGCTGGGAAAGGTGCTCGCCACTGTTTGACCATCAGGTTGGGCGCACGCCGATTGGCCGCGCGTGGTTGATCACCGCGGCGATCCACGTCATTGCCGTGGTGCTGTTTTTCACCGTGCAGTGGCAGGCGCCGTGGCGGAAGTCGACTTATGTCTTGCTGCAGCCGGTCGAGGTCGGAGACAACACGCTGGTCTTCGTGCCGGGAACGCCTGAGCTGCGAGCAAAGGGGCCCACCATTGTCTCGTCGCGGCGGGCACCTGAGCCTCCCGCTCCACCCGCCGCGCCTCCACCCGCCTTTAATCCGCCTGTGGATACCGGCTCGACGATGCCCGCCTACGATCCCAATGCGAGCCGCGTAGCTCCAGCGCCTCAAGTCGGCGATGGGCGTCTCTGGGTGAGTCCGCGTCCGGGTCTCCCCGCTCCCGTCGCCGATGTGCTGTACGGCGACACGACGGGGCGACGCGCGGTGGCCATCGAGCGCCTGAAGGTGATGGTGGACTCGCTGAGTCAGGTGCTGGATCAGATCCAGCGCGACCGCCAGCGGCCGTCGTGGACCGTCGGCGGGACGCCGGACAAGCCCAAGTGGGGCCTCGACTCGGCGTACATCCATGTCGCCGGCATCAAGATTCCCACGATGGCGCTGGCGCTGCTCGGCAATCTGCTGCCGCAGGGCAACTTCGATGAGGCGATGCGGGCCCGCCAGCTGACTGACATGCGCGAGGATCTGCTGCGCGCCGCCGATCGCGCGCAATCGTTCCAGCAGTTCCGCCGCTATGTGCGCGAGCTGCGGGACCGTAAACAAGCAGAGCGCGACGCCGAGCAGCGGCGGCGGGCGCAGGATACCACGAGAGTCGTCCCGTAACGACCACGGGGGAGCCACAGCGGCTCCCCCGTGGAACAGTGCGGGTGTTGCTACGGCGCGGGCACTGGCGCCACCTGCCCGCGGATCTCGCCGGCGGTGTTGCGGCGCGTGTGCAGGTTCACATACGCCGTTCCCGCGCGCAATCTGGTAAGTACGGAGTCATGAACGGCTCGGGAGCCCAGCGCGATCGTCCCAGTGTAGTTGTTTTGGTCAATGGGACTAGGAGCGAGATCAACCATCACGCCTCCCGGCACTCCGGCCGCCCCGGCGTGGATATGACCGATGAAGATGCTGTCGGTGCCGGTGACGTTCACCTCCCACACGAGCAGATTGTTCAACGCCGTGAAGGTCGCCGTGCCGGAGGGCGTTTCGCCGGCGGGGATTGTGGGGGCCGGAACCTCGGCCGCCACCGTCAGCGTCGCAGTGAAGAACTCGACGGTCAGACCCGGCACTCCTGTCCCTGTGACTTGGGTGATGTCGTCGCCACAGGCGACCCCCACCAGCGTGCAGGTAGCTAGCATGGTAACTGCTCGACTCACGCGCATACAGTCTCCTTAGCTCTTTCCCTCTGGTTGGACCGCACAAGGTTTCGGATTGCTGCTTGGTCTCCTTTCAGACGGCTGGAGGTTGGCTACTGAACAACGATTTTGCCCACCATGAACGGGTGTGGCTCGCAGTGGTAGGAAAACACGCCTCCTGCGTCAAAACGCCGACTGAACCGCTCGCCGGCGGAAAACTGGGGAGAAGCCCAGCCTGGGCTATCGGACGTGGTCGTGTGGGGCTCGATAATCGCCGGCTCGCAGTTGACCCACGTCACCGTCGCACCGACGGGGATCAGGATCGAGTCCGGGACGAACGCAAAGTTGTTGATCGCCACGATGACGTTCATCGAATCGATCACCGAAACGGGCACGCTGCACTCGGCGGCGCCGCTCGGTCCCGGCCCCACGCCGCGCTCCGAAAAGCAGGCCAGAGCGGTGAGACTGCCCGCGGCGCATCCAATCAGGAGGAGGAGAGCCTTACGAGATAGAGTCATGGGTCACCTCACCACCACGATGGCTTTCATGAACGGATGCGGCGTGCAGTGAATGGCGTATTCACCGGGCTGCGCGAACGTGCGGCTCCACGTCTGGCCCGGTTCGATCGGTCCCGAATCCCACGAGCCATCGTCTGCGGTAATCGTGTGCACGAGCTGATCGTTATTGGTCCAACGAATCGTCGTCCCCGCGGCGACCTCGAGGCGACTGGGCGCGAACGTCATTGAGCGCATTTCAGCCGGCGTCGCATTCGCCGCCCCTTCGCCGGTTTGCGCCGCCCCCTCGC
>Ga0193739_1000071_pt1 | contig 24168 bp, 27 predicted proteins | sample L2a2metaG_FD_144926 | JGI IMG/M metagenome (GOLD analysis project Ga0193739, IMG submission 144926) | Soil microbial communities from a riparian zone of the East river system, Colorado, United States - L2a2 | ecosystem: Environmental > Terrestrial > Soil > Riparian zone | place: USA: East River...
TGCTGAGGATAAAAAAGGATATGGTGGACAAAAGTTTCCAGAGCTAAAGAGAACTGCCAAAACTACAAAGAAAATTACTCTAAGGTATACTTGTAAAAATTGTCAACGTAAAACGATGAAAGAAGGTATGCGAATGCGAAAGTTGGAGATCCAACCATAGTTAGTGATGTGTGATGAAAAGAGAAAATATCTTAATACCAAAACCAAAAAGCAACTTCTTATCAGTACAATGCACCAGTTGCCAAGAAAAACAAGTTATCTTTTCCCATTCAACCAGCGACATTAATTGTAAATCATGTGGAAATCCAATTGCTAAGAAAACTGGTGGAAAAGCAAGCATCTTGGGAGAAATCATTAATACCCTTGATTAATCTTAGCCTTTAGTAAAAAGAAATCTTTTTTTGTATTTATGTTGAAGGCGAGGTTTTCATCATTCAAGGTTATATAATGTTCTTTAACTATTTGTCCTGCCCGTATTTTGGATGAATTAAAAATGGTTATCCCGGAATGAAAGTATTCTTTGTTTCTTACTTTTATCGATAAAGTTGGTAACAGACCTAATTTTACTGTGAATTCCTTGTCCATTACAATCGAAATAGAGTGTTTGTTTTCCTTCCAATTAGATATTATTTTCCTAATTAAATCAGGAGTGATTAATGGCATGTCTGATGGCATTACAAATACAATTGCAGGTATCAATTTTTCGAGAGAAGATATGAGGTCAGTTGAGTAATCAATACCACTCGTCTCTAAAACTTCAAGAAAGCCTTTATGATAGTAATCATGTTTTTTTAAAAAATTTTGTGTAGCTTTACTATTGCCACTTGCAGCTGCAATTATTTTATCAAACTGTTTAGATTTCTTCAAAGATAACAAAATGTGTTCAATAAATGGTTTATTATTAAATTCTAACATGGTTTTGTCTGAACAAAAGTCTTTTATTCTTTCGCCCTTACCACCACACATGATCAAGGCATACATATTTTGTGTCATTTTTATATTGTAAATGTGGATAATATTAGTAATGATGCCAAACGACAGATTTCATTAGAAGCACCAAAGACATCACCACTTACTCCTCCAAAATTCCTGTAAGATATGAAATAAATAATTAGACCTATGATTACTACAATTCCTAAAGTTAGTAAACCCATTATACCTTCTATAATGAATATTAGTACTACTGTGATTACGACAGATACAATTACTTTGGGTCTTTTTTTCATCTCAATAGTGAAAGGTGAGCTAAAACCTGACCAGGCAGAGGTACCAATAGATGCCTGCATTACCATGATATATTTCGCTATTATCTCTGAAGCAATAATCACATAGAATAACCTAAGGGATGATTCAAAACTTGATAGAGCAATATACAGACCTATAAAATTAATAATTAGTGCAGTAGCCCCTGCAGATCCCACTTGCGGATCTGACATTGCTTTTTGCTTGGATACCCTATTACCCTTTTTCATTAGCCCGTCAGCGAAGTCGGCTAACGCATCAATATGATGAACACCAGTAATTATAACAAATGTTACCAATATTACAAAACTAGTAATGTATTGTGGCAGGAAAGTAGAAGAGACGAATGCAACAAGTCCTACAATTACACCTATTATTCCTCCACAAAGTGGAAAATAATGCATGTTCCTCGCAATGATATTTAGATCAAAAAAATACGCCTTTGGCAATGGAATAATAGTCAAAAAAGAGAAAATAGAGACAAATTGATTAAAAAACATACAGAAAATTCCACCAACCTAAAATTGACAATAGTAATACTATTGGTATTGATATGAAAACAAAAAACAGGATAATTGATAATTTTACCATTGTAAGAGCACTTTTACATTTTTCGATTGAAAGTGGCTCGATACTTGTTCCTAATTCGTAATAGCCAACTTTTTCCAGCTTCACCTTGAGTGCCCCTGCCAATGCTGACATAGGGTATCCTCCATTGAGACTAGGAGTATTATTGTGATCCTTACGCATAATCAACATGGAATTTTTCCAGTCCGCCCCAACAATCTTTGAAGAAATCACTAGCAATATTGCACATATTCGTGCTGGAACATAGTTTGAAATTGTATCTAATTTTGCTGCCATCCAACCCAGATGATAATGATAACTATCAGTATAACCTATCATTGAATCAAGTGTATTGATAATCCTATAAGCAATAGCCCCTAGAGGACCTAATAATGAGAAGTAAAATATTACGGAACATATCCCATCTACCATACTTTCTCCTATCGATTCTATTGTAGCCGATAATATATGTTCCCTATCAAGAGTATCAGTATCCCTTCCTACAATAAGTGATAGGTTCTTTCTTGCATCGGTCAATTTTTCTTCTTCTAGTGCGTGAATTACGACATTTACATGTTTTTCTAAAGTCATAATCGCCATTGTAAACTTTAGCACCAATAGTGAATATATCAACAAAGCAAATATACCAAATAATTTGTAGAGGATGATCGAAAAGTAATATGACGCTACTGAAATCCCTACAGTCAAAAACAAGGTAAGAATAATACCCCTTAGTTTTTCCTGGTTGGGATTTTTGTGTTTTAATTTTGGTCTAAAGTAGGAGACTAATTTTCCAAACCACGAAACAGGATGAATCTTGTTGGGGGGATCGACAAGTAAAAAAGAGAGTGAAATGCCACCGACAAGCGATAATAAAACAAATTCAGAGGTCATCATTTACTTCATTTCTAGAATATTTAGCAGATATTTCATGTCGGTGTTCTCCCTAAAAGTAGATGCGACGAAGTCAATCTGTTCATCAAGATATCCCTTACTATATGAGGGCTTCGATCTCTTTTGATCCAATGAATCTTCATTTGGAATATTAAATTCTGTTTTGGGAATTACACCAACGACTTTCTTCTTCGTCATCTTTTCGACAGATGTAATTGCCTTATTTAGTATTGATTTCTGTCCTAGAAACTTGTTAATTATCACGCCTTTTACAAACTTTCTTTGCCGGGCTGGCAATAATTTTATCGTTCCAACTATCGCTGCAAAGCAACCACCCCGTTCAATATCTGCTACCAACAATACCTTTGAATTGGTCTTTTCTGCAAGAATCATATTTGCGATATCATAATTTGATAAATTAATTTCTGCGGGAGATCCTGCACCTTCTATCAAGATCAAATCATTTTCATTTCTAAGACTATCCAGATCCTTAAGAACTTTAGGAAATCCTTTTTGGAGAACGAAACTATTGTAGTAATCCTCCGCAGTCATATTCAAGTTTTTTAATCCTCCTAGAATGATCTCGCTTAGATTACTTCCCAAGGGTTTCAGCAGAACTGGGTTCATTCTAATATCCGGTTCTGTTCTGGCCGCCATAGCTTGAACAGCTTGTATTCTTGCCATTCTCTTTAGTGATTTTTTTTCTTTAAGAAGGTGAAAGTTGGAGGTCATATTTTGGGCCTTAAAAGGGCATACCTTATACCCCATATCAGAGAATATTCTACATAGAGCTATTACTAGAGTACTCTTTCCAGCTCCTGATGAAGTACCTTGTACCATCAGCAGTTTTGCTTTCATTTATCTAAGGACTCCAACGAATTAAGTAGCGCCAAATTTTCACTGCGAGTCCTTACTGCTACCCTGATATACTTGTCATTCATTCCTCTGAAATCGCTACAATCCCGAACAAGGATCCCATTCTTCTCTAGAAGTAAATCTCTAATTTGTTTCGAACGACTGTTGCGCAACCGGATCAGATAGAAATTGACATCTGATTCAATTGCTGAAAACGAGCTTAGCTTATTATTAATGCTAGCATACATGAATTCGCGTTCAGTTTTTATGATTTTTCTTGCCCTTCTGATGTGAGATAAATTTTCTAGTGCAGTAATTCCCGCCATCTGGGCTAATCCATTTACATTCCAAGTTATCTTATTGTGCGATATTTTTTTTCCGATACTTGGATGCGATACACAATAACCCAATCTTAATCCTGCAAGTCCAAATGATTTTGTCAACGAACGTAAAACTACTACATTTTGAAATTCATTAATCTTTTCGATAAAAGTTCTTGGATGTTTTCTATCATCGACAAATTCAATGAAACTCTCATCTATGAGTATCTTTACGGACCGATCTATTTTTTTTACTAATTTTTCTATTAAATCGTAAGAAAAAAGTCCTGTTGGATTGTTTGGATTGCATAAGAAAATTGCATCAGAATTCTTAGTTTTTCCCAATATTCTATCTACATCTAGTTTCCATTCCTTAAGTGGTACATGCTTAATTTTAGCACCCATTTTTCTTGATGCTAATTCGTACTCACAGAATGTTGGATATGGTATAACCACTTGATTCCTAACAAATGCTCGCACAAAGTTATAAATTAATTCAGTTGCTCCGTTGCCTATGTTTAATGACTCATGTGATAAATTGCTATCCAAATAGTCGATAATTTTTTTTTTTAGAATTGTGTTGTCGTTATCTGGATAAATTGATGATAATCTTGGTAAATTTTTTCTAAGGACATTCAAAACATTACTTGAAATTCCTATTGGGTTGATATTTGAGCTGAAATCAACTCTTACTAACCTCGGATTTACAGTATAAACCCCGCCATGAGAACAAGAATATTGTATCATCTAGATTCCATATGAGTTCCAATATAACATAAATGGATAATATTATGTTTTTTCTGTAAACGAATATTAGTTGCATTTTGAATAACGGCACATAATGTTAAAAGTAGCAGTAATAGGTGCGACAGGCGCTGTAGGACAAGAATTTGTCATTGGGCTCAATAAACACCCATGGTTCGAGCTGGTGCAAATAGCGTCATCAGAGAGATCGGCTGGAAAAAAATACATAGATGCACTCAGGGATCCATCTACTTCACTCCTCAAATGGCACAATAAGGAAAATATTCCCGAAAGTGTTAGAGATATGGTCCTAAATAGAGTAGAGGAGATAGACCCGAAGAAAGTAGACCTAATATTTACCGCTCTTGAATCAGAAGATGCCAAAATCATTGAACCGAAAATGGCATCACAAGTCCCTGTAATAAGTACTGCCGCCGCATTTAGATATGAAGATGATGTCCCCATACTGATTCCCGGAATTAATGATGAACATTGTGAGATGTTGAATATTCAGAAAAAGAATAGGAATTGGAACGGGTTTATTGCACCTTTGCCTAACTGCACAACTACTGGTATGGCCATAACGCTCAAACCATTAATGGACGAAATGGGACTGGAAAGCGTTTTTATGACTTCTATGCAAGCTCTGTCTGGGGCAGGCCGATCTCCAGGAGTGATAGCTTTAGACATAATGGATAATGTAATTCCGTATATACCGAAAGAAGAAGAAAAAGTTCAGGTCGAAACAAAAAAGATATTGGGAAAATTTGACGGTAGTTCGATCATAAATGCGTCCCTAAAAGTAAGCTGTACCTGTACAAGGGTACCTGTTATGGATGGACACACTGAAACAGTATTTGCTCAACTAAAGAAAACTGCATTACCGGAACAGGTAAGAGATTCAATGCTCAATTTTTCCAAATCAGTATCAATAAAGGAATTGCCCTCTGCGCCAGCAGATTATATCATTGTTCATGATGATCCCACTAGACCGCAACCGAGAATTGACAGGGAGATAAATGATGGAATGACAACAGTTGTTGGGAGATTGCGAAAGGATACGGTATTTGAGAACGGTATAAAATATGTGCTCCTTACACACAATGAAAAAATGGGCTCCGCAAAAGGTGCCATATTGTTGGCCGAAATGTTTAAGTCGAAAAAAATGATTTAATCATGCATTATTGATAAAAAAATTAAATAAAATTGAAATTAATACATTTATTAACCCCAAAATTTACGATATAATTAGTGATTTCTATGTATAAAATAGACGATTTAGATCTTAAAATTTTGGAGGAACTCTCAAATGATGCATCTATTTCAGTTCCCAGACTTTCAAGAAAAATAAATATCAATGCATCGGTAGTGTACAGCAGAATAAAGAGACTAGTAAAGAGAGGCATTATTAGAAAATTTACGATCTTGATGAATGATGAGGCGCTTGGATTTAATGTGAAGGCGCTAACTGGGATAAACATGGATTCAAAATTGAGAGATAATGTATTGAATGAATTATTCAGGATTCCAGGCGTTACGGAAGTTTCTGAAGTTACTGGTAGATTTGATATATTAGTAACGATGAATTCTCACTCATTGGATGAGATGCATCAGCTGATATCAGAACGAGTCGGTCGTATAGAAGGAGTACAGAAGACAGAAACATTTATTGAAATGAGAAAAACAACGAGGGAAATTCCGATTCCACCAAAGGAGTAGGAATAAATTTGAATTTAGTGTCACATACTAATTTGTTTACCAACTAAGGTAAACTACTATTACTGTATTGTCATATGCAGTATAAGGTAAAAAATATACTCCGAAAGTTATTCTGTAAAGTATCTGTAGAGTATTATGAGTGAGGTCACAACTTCAAACCTTGAATTGTGTTCTCTAAGTTAGAAAACATTATTTCAATTTAAAATTTCAATTTAAACTAAACAGTCATCCAGGATCAAAAAGTAATAATTAGGCGTTTGGCTTTGTACCCAAATTTCCTGCTTGTCCTTGACCTTGCCCCATGCGAATCATCTCATTTATCTTGTTCTCAACTTCCTTTAAGTTTTCTTTTACTCTTGTCTCCTGTTTACCCAGAACTACCAACCTAGTGTTAGCAAGATCTTTCTTTTCATCCAACTCCTTTAGCGTATCATCCTTTTTGGTCTTAATCAATAAAGGACCAACACTCTTGTAGACTGCTTCATCCTGCTCTGACTTCTTAAGTTCCTCGGTGGCCTTTTCAATCTCTACAGATTCTGCTTCTAGTTGTTGTTTTTGCATCATAATAGCTTGCAAATTTTGCTGTAGTTGTTGTAGCCTAGCTAGCTGTTCTCTTAACCATGGTGGAATTTCTTGTTCGCTCATTTCTTATTACTTGACTTTACCGTCATAAATCTATAGCGTTTTGTAAATTTAGAGACATATATGATAAACTCAACAATCTGATGTATGTATTAACAATTGCACGTATTGATTGTAAATCATTTGCACTAATATTAAGAGAAATTACACCATTCTTTGAGGTAATTCTTATTTTTTCATCGCCGGTTAGAAATCTAGTTTCAGGTTTTAGTGCACTGCTGATACTATGTCCAATATTAGAAGAATTTTCTGGGGAAAGGTTGTCTACGGTGATTCTGATTCTAATATTTACTCTTTGTTCTTTCAAAGTTTACATCATATGTACCGGCAGCTACTTTGTAATTGCATTTTGAACAGAACCAAATTCCTAGTGCTTGTCTATCAAATTTTATCGAACCACATTTGGGACACCTTCTCTTTTTTTTCAAAAGCCGGTAAATCCTTCCATATCGCTTTCTAAGAGTAGCTCCGTATTTTACACCTAACCCTTTAAGACGAGTTATTTTGTGCTTACCTCTACTAACCAATGTTGATCAATCCCTTTAGTTTACCTCTAATTTCTTCTCCTTTGACTCTTGCTTTTTCAGCAATACTCTTAACTTCATCTACTGAAAAGTTCCCTTTAAGTCCCTTTTGCATTGCAACAATCGAACCTTTTGAATTTGTAGTAATTGTAAGTCTAGCATCCATACAAGCTTCTTCCTCAGTATTTGGATCAGAGAGTAGGTAATCTCCCATTTTAACCGTAGTAACAGATACAGGTATAGTAGTTATGGGAGGTTCTTGAGTTTTTCCTGTATCTACTACTTTGTCATCCTTAATTTCAAAAACAGGTAGTTTAGAGCTCGCTAGTGCTGATATTACGGCATAAGACGCCGCATCAAAAAGGTTACCATCTACGTTAATGATACTACAATCAACAAAAATGGTATACACAATTTTTCCGGGAATCAAAACTAACTTGCTTAGATCTAACATTTCAGATTCCCTCACTCCTCTATCAACCACTCTAGCAAGTTCAATTGTTTCTTCATCAGGCGGACCTGGTTCTACGTGCGGTGATGCTATTGGAAGTACTTCAGCAGTAATTATCATAGCTCCACTATTTTCCAATCCTTCGAAAGGTTCACCGGTTTCCACCTTTACTCCTGCTACAACTTCTGTGTTGCCTAATTTCACCCAAGCCGATCCACTTGCCTTTTTGATAACGTCTAATTCAATTACAAGCGGTCTTACTTCATCTAAACCTCTTTCGTCTAGTCTTTTCCCTGCTGAAATTGATTCTCGCATCTGCTTTTTGCGGAGGTTTTCCACAATTACTGTAGATTTTTTTGACAGACTCATTCTTCCTTCAATCCCTTTTCATTGCCAAAGTACTTTTCTATTAAAGAGGAACGTTGTATTTCATACACTTTCAAGCAGCCACGTATTGCTTCATCCAAACAGGTATTAAATTCATTTGAATTCAATTCTCCGTCAAGTTGCAGAAGTGTTATTTTCTTTAGATTTGGCATATATGCTACTGGCATGTCAGCTCCTCCTTCTTTGTCTTCAGTATCATTAATATCAATCACTATTTTATCATCTACCTTACCTGCAGCACATGCTGAAACCATATCACGCATATTTATTCCTGCGTCTGCAAGAGCAACAGAAGCAGCACTAATGCCTGCACATCGTGAGCCACCGTCTGCTTGCAAGACTTCAATGAAAATATCAATTGCAGCACGAGGATAATCCTCAAGTATCAGAGCAGGCTCGAGTGATTCTCGAATAACTTTAGATATTTCTGTCTCCCTTCTAGAGGGTGCAGGACTCTTGCGAGTATCTGTTGAAAACGGAGACATGTGGTATCTGCATCTAACAACGCAACGGTCAGACAATGCCATATGTTTTGGATGAACTTCTCTCGGACCATAGACAGCCGCAATAATTTTATTTTTACCGAACTCAATTAGAGCAGAACCGTCAGCGTTCTTTATAATGCCAACATTGATTTTTACTTCTCTTAATTCATCAATGACCCTGCCATCGCTTCTCTTTCCGCTTTCGTCAATAAGGCTTCTACTTTGTACCATTCGAATTAATCGCTCCCAATTCTTTATCATTGTTATTCGAAATAACTCTATCATCGTTAATTGCCTCACCATTTACCTCATTATTCGGAGTATCATCAACTTCAATCTCAGACTCGGGCACATTCAATAATTGCTTGATCCTCTGCGTAAGGTTTGAAGTATGTGCTTCTACTTCTACTATGTGAATTGCATTGATGGCAAGAGTAGTTCCTTCCTTGTCTTTTCCTGATACTACAATAACTCCATTTTGGCCTATAGTTATCCTTGTAGAACTTGCCTGTTCGATTGTTTGGATCATGGATCCTCTTTTTCCTATAAGTCTTGGTACGCGGGTTGGTGATATTTTTATCAATTCACCTGTAGGTATTTTTCCCAAGTCTTTATCTTGAATAGTAAGGATTGGATCCCTTGTCCTATCAAAAATCGCAATTCTAGCGACAATAACATCTCCAGATGATAATTGACGTCCCATGTCATCGTGCGCTGGGGAAAAGTCTCTTCCAAATATGTCTTGAGCAGGTAAATGGGCAGCAAAGCATGAGTTGATATCCACCGACCAAGACAGAGATGAATGGTCCAGTATTTTACCTATGACAATATCATTTGCTCGAGGGAAATAAATTCCCGATAATGGAATTACTTTGGCACCATCCTTAGATGATTCGGTAATTCCAATTCGAGTTGCCACAATTGAATTTCCAATCTTAAATACGTTAACCAACGGTCTCAAATTACCTTCAGCCACAATATCACCAGGAATAACGTATTTTCTTTTAACTTCCTGCATGGAGTAATCCTCCTAAATAAGAATTCAAAAATCTTTTATTCATAATTCTCCCTTTTTGGGAAGTTAGAACAGACTTATATTTTAAGTGTGGCCAATAACGTGGGTCATTCTTATTTTTCTGTGACCTGAGCTGAACCCTTAGTTGAAGTACCAATCCGATCTAGAAATGAGCTCTTCATTCCGGCGTTGAGGTTAAGCACTACTTGTAGTGATCCATCCGAAAGCCATTGTTCTGATTTTATTTCACCTATACTCTTGAATACACTGAATGATTGGCCCGAAAACTGAGACGGTACAGTTACAGTCAATTCCAATACTTCCGACTTCAGAGGCAATACTTTTCTCAACGGTTCGATGATATTCTTAATTTGGTCATCTAACCGCTTAAAGGGATCAATGGCCAATCGGGCTTCATCAAGGACGGTATTGATCCTTGAGACCGGATGTGGCATGTGAGTCTTTGGATCAACAAAATTCTTGTTTATATACTCAACAATCTGTCTTTTCTTTTCTTCAATCATCTTTCTGCGCTGATCTGTATTCATGTTCAAATCGCCTTTGGCCATAATCTGTTTTGCAATTTCTAACTGATCCGTCGTCTTAAATTGCTTCATTAGCTTCTCAGTTGAGCTTCTAGTGCCCTTATTAGCATCTGAGTATATTTCATCTGAGATCATAATATTTGAAATATCCATTTTTTTACCAAGTTTATATTCAAGAGCAGGATCCGGTTTCACCAAAATTTCAAATTTTTCATTTCCTGCGCTTAATCTGACTATTGTAAATTTATCAACCATGTTACTCCTAATATTTGAAAATATATAAGCCTACAATCACGAGACTAACGTCTTAGCTATAAAGAAATAAAAAAAGTAAAAAAAAGAAAAAATAGAGGTTCTTATTCGCTTACGTAAGCTCGTTCTCCGTGTTGGGTCAAGTCTAGTCCTATTTCTTCTTCTTTTGGACTAACTCTTATGCCTCCAGGCCAAACTTTGTCCATTACCTTGATGATTAATGCGGTAATACCCACTGCCCATGCGAGAGCTGCAAATGCACCTATAGCATTTTCCAGTAACTGATTTGGATTGCCAAATACGAGTCCGTCGTCTCCCCAAGGAGTAAATCTCTTTTCTGCGAACAATCCTGTGCATAAGGCACCTGCAAGTCCGCCTATTCCGTGTACACCCCAAGTATCTAGCGCATCATCCCACTTTCTACTGTTCTTGAACATAACAGCCGCATAGCATGCAACTGATGCAATTATTCCGATTACAAGTGCGGACATTGGCGAGACAAATCCTGAAGCCGGCGTAATGGCTACAAGCCCAGCTACAGCACCAGAAGCAGCTCCGACCGTAGATGCTCTGCCCGTATGTGCCCAGGAAAGCAATCCCCAAGTAACGACAGCCATGCCCGTTGCGATCTGCGTTGCAACAAATGCACTAGTTGCATTAGTAGCAGCTGCAGCGGCTGAACCAGCATTGAATCCAAACCATCCGAACCACAGTAACGCGGCTCCCAAAACCACCAGTGATATGTTGTGTGGTTCCATAGGAACTTTACCATATCCTATTCTCCTGCCCAACATTAACGCAATGACACGACCAGCCCATCCGGAGGTAATATGAATGACAGTACCACCAGCAAAGTCAAGTGATCCAAGATTACCAGTCCATCCAAATCCAGGATATCCAGGATTCAATCCATAGTTATCTGCTCCTGAAATTGACCATGTCCAATGTGCAGTGAAGTCATAAACAAAGGTAGACCACAGGATGATGAAAATAATGAATGCACTATATTTCATTCTTTCAGCAAGAGATGCCACAATAAGTGCAGGAGTAATGATAGCGAACATCATCTGGAATACCATGTATGTCTGGTGTGGAATAGTAGTTCCAGTTATTCCCCCGTATGCTACTGAAGGGACGTCATGTAGAACATCATTTAATCCAGCCCAATCTAGCGTACCTATAAATCCATAACCACCTGCGTCTGGACCAAAAGCTAAGCTATAGCCCCATAACGCCCATTGAACAGCAATTATTCCTGTAGTCATGAAGACCATATGCAACGTGTTTACAGCATTTTTTTGTCTTGACAGTCCGGCATAAAATATAGCCAAACCACCAGGGGTCATAATAAGCACAAGTGCTGAGGATGTTAACATCCATGCATTATCACCTGAATCTATCTCACAAGGAATCAAGTCCCCTTCTGCAGTCAAATTATAATTTCCATTGGCATCAGTTGCAAAGCAATGATATTTTGCAGCAGGATCGTCAGGTTTGTAAGCAGAAGCATTGATCAGGTAAGTTGATGTGACAGTGATTGTTGTCAAAATTCCAACTAACATAAAGATAGTGAGGTTCTTCCTAAACATTATTCACCATTATTTTAGAGAAGTATAAAAAATATAACAATATAATATGAAATTCTAATGATTCTATTTTAATATCCCGATCAATATAATTAATCATAATATCTAATTACTATGATAATATTATAATATGTGAATTCATATATTTTTCATCTCATTTTGAGCGAGAATACTAAAGCCTGCGAAGACCAATCCAGTCTTGTGATTCTACTTAATTGTCAAGGCACACATCATTATTTTTGGCGAATGAATCATATTCACTATTACAGGGATATTGGGTATTAGTTCCCTGTAATCTCTTGTAGATATTGTCGCATCTAGTTTTGGAATCTTGCGAAAATATTAACGAAAAAATTTGATTTAAACGCCTAAAAAAGCTATAAATATTGTTGTTACTCTATAACAGAAATATCAAGTAAAATGCTCTTTACTAACAAGAGTATCACGGGTTCTCACTATCTTAGTATCTTACCAGTCTTCATAAATTACAAAATTAGGTTATTACATAGGTATCGATGATATTCGGAAAGGCAGTAACAATAATTCATCTTAATCTTCTTGAATTAATCATTCATGCCAGATAGAATAAATTATGGAGGAGCTCAAATCTGCAAAATTCTTCAAATTTACGGTTTTTTTAACTCTAGTACAGAATAGATTATATCCAATATTTGGATTCATAACAATAATAATAATAATAATAATAATAAAGACTTAGACAAGGTTTAATCGTCTAGAATTGCTGAAAATGGTTTTTGCAGATTCTTGGCATAGATTTGTTTTTAAATCCATAAAATTTTAATTGTCCAAATCTATTTATCTTGACACGAGTAATCACTAGTGATGAGCAGATTCTTTAGAGCTAAAGACAAGAATAATAATTCTAATAAATCAGAAGTAACTAAAAGCACAGATCATCTAGACTTCCAAGTACATGATCTATATAAAAAAGGTGTAAACCATATGTCGAACGACAAGTTGAGTGATGCGATTCGTAGCTTTGAATTAGCTCTAAGATTAGACCCAAAGTATGTTGAAGCCTGGATTAAAAAAGGATATGCCCACTTTCATTTACGAGATTATACCTATGCTATTTCATCTTTCGATATGGCATTGAACATAGATCCTGATAATCATGAAGCTTGGAATTTAAAGGGACTTGCATATTATAAAATGAATAACTATACCAAAGCTATAGAATGTTGCACCAAAGCATTGGATGCAAATCCGAGTGATGGTCTGGTTTGGTATAACTATGCGTGTTATCTCACCCTAGATGGCAAGGTGGATGATGGAATGGAAGCGCTTAAGAGGGCAATTGAGATAGATATTTCACATGCAAAAAAAGCTGTGCGGGATAATGATTTTGAAAATGCTCGTGCAGAAGAAGGATTCATGAGGATAATTGAAGTAGTCGTACTCGAATCATTGCGACAGGGATATGATTACGCTGGAAAAATTATTTGGGCGACGGGTATGGATAAACAAGATGTTGAAGATGCTATTATGAGGTTAAGTATGAAGGGATTGGTGACAATAAAACAAAAGAAGTCTATAACTGGGAAGGAAGAGTACTATGAACTTTCAAGAGACATCTCAGACAAGCTTGGAGAAGTAAAGAGATCTGGATTTCTAAAGCCCAAGGAATATTCTGCACCTATTCAGGAGATAAAGGACATTATTGAAATATTAGATAAATCGATAGATTCTGTCAAAAATGGGGACCTAAATCAGACAACTGACTCATTTGAGCAATTGACAAACCCAACCAAACATGGAAATACAATGATTGAACAATTTTTTGATCAGCATCGTGATTTGAGATTATATCAGACTAGATTGAAGGATAAGGGTCAAGAGTATCTCGATTCACACAAGTCAGAATTGACTAGTTTGCTAGAGAATATTATTGAAAATGTAAGAAGTGGTCCCTTATCGAGAACAATATAGGAACAAAAAGTTTTTACATGTTTAAATTTTGAAATTGATGCATGAAAGTGTTTTCAAATTCTATTATTTTGACTTGTTTATTTTCATTATAATTTCCCTAAACGTATCCATATTAGACTCTAGATAATTTGAAACAAAATACATAATACCATATTTTTCGCCAATATGAGAGACCAAATTATTTTTTTCCAACACATTAACGTGATGCTGAACAGCTTTATAATCAAGATTTAAAGTTTCTGCCAATCGATTTATGTTGAGCGGAGTATCTTGTAGTAACTTTATTATCTTGACTCTATTTTCTCCGCCCTTCGAACCTGCGAATAGATACCAAAGAAGTCGTCGGGCAGCAGGATCTGACATTTGATGTATTGACAATACGCTTTTAATTAAAATTTGAATTTATTGGCGAGATTTGAAACTAACAATACATATAATATTAATACAAGAGAGCGATAATTCAATTATGGAAAAAATTTTCACGGAGGTAAGTGAAAAAGACATAACGCGAACTATTGCACAAATGTTCAATGAAACTTTGATGGAATATAGTGATTGTGATGTAATTATCATTGGTGCTGGACCAGCAGGATTGATGGCTGGAAGAGAATTATGTAAAAACGGTGTTAAAACCCTCATAATTGAGCAGAATAACTACATCGGTGGAGGATATTGGGTAGGAGGATATATGATGAATCCTGTAACAGTTAGATATCCAGCAAATAAGATTTGGGATGAACTTGGAGTACCGTACAGAAAAATTTCAGACTCATTGTTTGCCACATGGGGACCACATGCATGCTCAAAGCTAATTGCAGCTGCGTGTGATTCGGGAGTAAGATTCCTCCAGCTAACTAAATTTGATGATCTAGTTTTGAAAAATGAAAAAGTAAGTGGAGTTGTTGTAAATTGGATGCCTGTTTCTGCATTACCAAGAAACATAACATGCGTCGATCCCGTTGCTCTTGAATCAAAAATAGTGATTGATGCATCAGGTCATGACTCTGTGGCGATAAAAAGAATGATGGATAGAGGATATGTGAAGTGGAAGGGAATGGAACCAATGTCCGTTACGGGAGAAGATGCGGTAGTAGAATACACGGGCGAAGTTTATCCTGGATTAATTGCGGCTGGAATGTCAGCAACAGAAACACATGGATTGCCTAGAATGGGTCCTACGTTTGGATCAATGTTGTTATCAGGGAAGAAAGCAGCACAAGTCGCTATCAGTAAATTAAAGAAAATTCCAAATCCGGACATAAAAATTTAGCAAGGACAGAAGAAGTAGAACTAATGAAATACATATGAAATTATCATATGTACATCTCTACTCGTCTTTCTTGTCGACTTCCTTTATAGCAAAGGAAGTTTCAACATATTTGCACGAATTCATTCCATTTATTGACGTGGATGTTAGATCGTTTAACAATTATTTCAGGAAGAATATGATTGAAGAGGATATTGAAGAGGATATTGAAGACAACATGATGATTCAATTATCGCATGAAGTTAGTGGTAATACAAGTCTGGGGGAGTTGCAAAATTCATCGTATGATGCTTGTCAGAAAATGATGATTATTGATGGTTTCTATCTTCAAAGAATCTACTCTAGAATCATAGATAAGAATGAAATGCAATTAGACCATTTGCATCTCATTTTTGAGGATAATTTGGTGTGTACCTATGACGAAAATGACAAGAGATATCATGCGAGACCAATAATTTGTGGTTCTCCAAGCATAATATCCATTTCCAGTATTATTGAAGGTCCCGCGAAACCAAAAGGATATTATTTCAAGCAAATGCTGAAAGATTTACTCTCTATGAGTAGTAAAGAAATAGAGAAGGAATTTGCGGATAATTTTGTTAGCTATGACGACCCTCGCCTAATACATGTGGTGACAGGTTATGCTATTCAAGCAATCTTTTTTTTTCTTACCAATGGTAACCCTTTCTGCTCACAATATCCCTGTAGATTATTCAATTCACATTGGCAAGAAGAATTGATCTATACACAAGTAATAAATCCAATACTGTGTAAAGAACATCTCCGAATATTGGCTGAAGCTGGCGAATAATTTATCATTGTATTAGGATATCCGAATTACTATTTTTAGCAATCTTGCATTTATTTTCAAAACGTAAAGGATTATTTTTGTCATGTTTAATTCCGAACAAATTATTAAATGGTTAAATCTTCATCCACTTAATCATACATGTCAAAAAATGCAAATCATGATTCACATGGCACAACAGAAGTAAAGAACCTTTATGATGTGATAATTATTGGCTCAGGACCAGCAGGATTTACTGCAGGAATTTACACCTCACGTGCAAAGCTCAAAACCCTAATAATTACCGGTTCACTTCCAGGTGGCCAGCTCATGACTACTAGTGAAGTTGAAAACTATCCAGGTTTTCCCAATGGAATTTTTGGACCAGAGCTTATGATGAACATGAGACAACAAGCCGAACGATTTGGAACTACAGTAGTAGATGATGAAGTTTTAAAGGTAGATTTCAAAAACCCCCCATTCCTCATATCAACGCATTCTGAAAGTTACGAAGGCAGAGCAATATTACTTTGTACAGGAGCATCCCCGAGAAAATTGGGTATTGGTGGGGAACAAGAGTTTGGTGGAAGAGGTGTTTCATATTGTGCTACTTGTGATGGACCATTCTTCAAAGGGGAGGAGATTGCAGTAATAGGAGGAGGTGATACTGCAATTGAGGAGGCAACTTTCCTTACTAAGTTTGGTAAATCAGTTAAGATCATTCACAGAAGAGAGTTTCTGCGGGCCAGTAAAATCCTACAAGAAAAGGCATTTGAAAACTCAAAAATCCAATTCGTATGGAACAACGTCGTGACAAAAATCAGTGGCAATAAGAAGATAGAAAGTATTGATATAAAGGATTTAACAACAGGTAAGAGCCAAAATTTACTAGTAGGAGGGCTTTTTGTAGCAATTGGTCATGAACCAAATACTTCGATTTTCAAAGACCAATTAGAGTTGGATGATAAGGATTATGTTGTTCTCAAAGAAAATACAAGAACTAGCGTAGAAGGAGTTTTTGCCGCTGGAGATGTTCATGATTATCGTTATAGACAAGCTGTCACTGCTGCAGGGTTTGGATGCATGGCTGCACTAGATGTAGAAAAATGGTTAAGTGAGAAAAAATTTCACAAATAAACTAGGGCTTAATGTATAGCTCTGGTAATTTCTCCAATGCAGAAACATAATCACTTTCTGCAAGAACATTTTGTTCTTTGTAGAGACTTTTGAATTTTCTACCGTCATCTGCAAAAATACCCACAATAACGCCTTTATCTATTTCCTTTGAAAACTTTAACATTGAGGACATTACAGAACCTGAAGATGGTCCTACGAACAGACCTTCTTTTTTGAGAAGGTCCTTAACCGCGTCAAATGATTCTTGATTTGTCGCAGTCATCCACTGGTCCACTATAGTCTCTCTACGTTTGAAGAGGTTTGGCATCGATGATTCTTCAAAGTTCCTCAAACCCTGAAGTAAATGGTTCTGTTGGGCTTGGATAGCAATAACTTTCATATTCTTGTTCTTCTCCTTGAGAAAAGTCCCTGTTCCTGTAATTGTGCCCCCCGTTCCACAGCCCGTAAAGAAATGTGTTACTTTTCCACTTGTTTGTTCCCAAATTTCAGGACCAGTACTTTCATAATGGGCTAGAAAATTTGATTCATTTTCATATTGATTTGGCATGTAATAAATATCAGATCTTGGTTTTGCAATGGCAGTAGCAAGAGCAATACTTTGATCGGTCCCTGCTCCAACACGTGGACACAGATCGTCTGAAGTTTCATGAAGTGATGCTCCAAGGTTCCTTAGAATCTTTTTGGTTTCCTCACTAACTTTCTCCGGGATAACTATTTCAACCTTGTAACCCATTGAAGAAGCAATACCGGTTAATGCTATTCCAGTATTTCCAGAAGTAGGTTCGATAATTATGCTCTTATTCTTTACAAGTAAACCTTTCTTTTCAGCGTCCTTAACCATCCAATATGCTGCTCGGTCCTTCACTGAACCAAATGGATTGTACCATTCTAACTTTGCATAAAATTTAATATTTTCACTTGAATATGAAGAAAGTTCATACAGGGGAGTATTACCTATACGTTGCAATATTTCGGGTCCAATTATAGATGTCATTTAGTTCACTTTGTTTTCTTTATAACAAATTCTAATTCATTATCTTTTTTTTCTATAGATAACAAATTATGACCAGTTTTATCTGCCCATCTTGTAATATCTTCCTCTGATTCAGGGTCGTCAGCTATAATCTTGATTTTGTCGCCAATACCTAATTTTTCTATTTCAATTTTAGTCCTAAAAACTGGCTCTGGACAATATAGCCCCCTAACATCGATAACCTTAGCAAATGATTCTCTAGCTCCATTTTCAGCCGTCATATTCATTCCTAACACTATTAATCAAGGTCCTGTTTATATTAAATGTTTATAGAATGATTGCAGATCTATTTTGCTTGTAAACTCGAATAAAATTATCTAGCCTTCAAGGATTTGGATTTTCAGGTTACCTGAATAAATCGTCCTTTTTTGATCTGGTAATCTTCGATATTGAAGAATCGCCAGATATGTAATCGCAGCCACGCACAATTACAACAGGTATACGAGAGGATTTTCCCATGACAAGTTCAGCAGCTGAGGCTATTTCGTCAGCAATTGCTATTTCGGTAACCCTTAGAATATTCCCATACATGTCAGTCTTCCCGATATAACTCTTGATTGGATCAATGCCTGCTATCCCAATTGCTATATTTACTTGACCCTTCCTGAATGGTCTACCAAAGGTATCAGAAATAATTACGCTTACATTCATGTTGGTCCTAGATTTGATATCATTTCTAATCTTTCTGGCGGATTCATCTGGATTATCAGGTAATAATACAACGTGATTGGATAAATTTCCTACATTACTAGCATCAATCCCTGCGTTGGCGCAAACAAATCCATGTTTGGTTTCAGTGATAATAATGTCCCGCTCAACTTTGATAATTTCATTGGATTGTGAAATGATAAGTTCTATCAATCTAGGGTCCTTGCCGGTATCCGAAGATATTTTATTAGATTCTTCAGAAGGAACTATTCTTGATAGATCAGTAATTTTACCTTCTGCCTTTGATATGATTTTATGTGTTATAACAACTACATCGTTCTCTCTTAAGGACTCATTGTTTTCGCTAATTGACTTTATGATAATACCAGCAATATCATCACCCATCCCTATGTCATCATGGATCAGAATCGGAATGATTTGTGTATTAGAAAATTGGCCCATATTGAACAATCAAATTAAGGACAAATGATTTCATAACTGTGTCTCTATCGTCTTGCCAAATTTCTTTTCCAACAGACTTAACAGGATTGAAAGGTCTCTGATTTCAATCGTTGCATCCGCCCTTTGTTTAACGATGTCAACTGGACAAAAACCTACAGTATATCCGGCTATATCAAATAATTTCAAGTCATTTGCTCCATCGACCACTACTACAATGTCTTCCTTTTTTATGCCCCATTCTTTGATGATAGATTTTACTCCGAGCGATTTATCTGAACTAACATTAATTTTTACACCATCAAGCTTCCCGTCTTTGAAAATTAACTCATTTGAAAATATCTTATCCAAATACAACTCATCTTTGAGTTTATCTGTGATTATTGTAAAACCTCCTGAGATTGCAATCATTTTCCATCCCGCTTTCCTAAGCGAATAACAGAGCTTTCTTGCACCTGGCATTATTTCTAAATTATCAGCAATGTATTTGGCATCTTCAAATGAAGTTCCTCTTAGAGAGTTGATTCGCATCTTGAGTCCCTCTTCCCAATCGATTTCTCCCCTTATTCCCTGTTTTGTGATATCCCAGATTTCTTTTTCTTTCACTGGACCAAGTTTTTGAGCAAGAACTGGCAGGTACTCTGCATTGAGAAGAACGCCTTCTACATCAAAGATTATCAGCATTTTAACTGTTAGTCGAGAGAGTTACATCACAATATATTAAGTTTATTTAAGCATTAACAACTTGGAATCCTGTTACACGATTTCATATCGCATAATCTGAAAAAATTCGTTACTAATTGGCATTAGGTTCAAATGGGTTCTTAACTAGTCTTAAGTTGGAATAAGGATGAACTCCTGTAGCTACTTGATCAAGCTAAAACTATCTAATATCCTGCCACCATGAGAAATATACCGCCCTGAGAGGCATTACTATTGATAGTTAATTTGACAAAACCGTAATCATTATCGTCCCATTTTCGATGCAAATTACCAGTAAGCACTCTCACTGGGTTCACTTGTCGTAATTTTTTTTTCAACAGTGAGATATTCTTTAATGCCTTCGAGATTCCTAAATATACCTTCAGGGGCAAATAATGCTGGAGCCCTAGTAGTCGGTAGGTCCACACAGCAATTTTCTTCAAATTTTCTTATATGATATTCAACAAATTCAACACTATTGTTTTCCAAAATTTCTATAGCAATCCGAGAATTCTCTGTGTCATCAATCAACAAAACAGGTTTGCGAATAACCACAACTCCAATATCTATATGGATATATTTAATTTCAATCATCAAATGATGTTTTGCAGGAAAGATTTGACTAATTCAACCTAAAGCATAATGTCTACAAGAATGAAAAGCAGGTCAATATTTTATTTTATTTTATTTCATTTATTAGATATAAGATGCACAAGGAGAGTAATAGATATTAAAAAGCTCTCCAATTGTTTCATAGCTATTATCTTATCAAGAAGGAATAGCGCCTGTAAGTTCTCATAAATTTTACACTGTCAAAGAGACATTGTAGATCAATCATTTATGAAATAGACATAACATGGCATGTAGCAGTAAAGAATTTAGAAGATAGATCCGAACTTAGAGTATTGACTGCGATCCTAAATCTCAAATTCCCTTTTGAACTTAAGGATGATCAACGGATGGCGGTCAATGCGTGGTTAAATAATAATTTTAAGGGTTCAATAATCTATAGTACTGGAACTGGAAAAACTGAAATTGCATTTGAATGCGCACGGAGATTGGCAGAAATAAATGATAATAATGACGTCGCATTATCTCCTAAATCTGAAAGTTATAACAAACCAAACCAAGAATTTAGGATTTTATTTCTTGTACCAAGAATTGTTCTTATTGAGCAGAACGTAAATCGTCTAATTAGCTACGGCTTGGCAAGAGATTCCATTGGCACATTTTTTGGTGAACAGAAAGACATACGGGAAATTACTATCGGGACCTATCAGAGCGTTATAAATCATTTGGACCTCATTAGAAATTCCGACATGCTAATTCTTGATGAAATACATTTGCTAAGTGAAACAGCCAAAGTATTTAGCAAAATATTTGATACAATAAAGGAAGATCCAACTAAAGCGATATTGGGATTAACTGCTACCATAAATGAGAATGATCCACGCTATGACACAATAATTAGAACTTTACCTCCTGTTAAGAGATATATGATTAAAGATGCAGTATCAGATGGAAGATTGGCTAAACCACAAGTTGTTTCTATACCTGTGAGTTTTACGGAATCTGAAAAAAAAATCTATATCGAGACTACGAACAAGATATCTTTCTTATCACGGAAATTAGGAGCGTTTGATCCAAAAAAAATTTCGATCTTCTTATTCAAAGGAGGGTATAACGCAAAATTAGCAAAATTGTGGTTTGAGAACGTTAGAAAAAGAAAAGAATTACTCAGCTCGGCACAAAACAAGATGTTGTCTGCTGCAAATATAGTAAAAAACCATCCCTCAGAACCGATAATGATATTTAGTGAGACTATTGACTCAATAATGAAGCTAGAAAAAACATTAGAATCATATGGAATAGCTTCTAGATCTATTCACAATAAGATACCCGTTACTCAAAGAAAGAAAATCTTAGAAGAATGGGGGAAAGAGTATTTTCCGTTGCTATCTGTTCATACGCTTGAGATTGGATATGACATACCTGATGTCAGAATAGCGATAATAATTTCAAATAGCTCAAATTTTAATCAGGTAACCCAAAGAATTGGTAGAGTGATAAGAAAAACAAGCAAGAAAAACTATGCATTGATATATGTGATTTACATAAGAGATTCCAAAGACAGTGGCACTCTTAGAATGGTTAAGTCTACTATTGACTCTTCAGATAGAAATAACCAGCTAAAGTTGACATCATTTAGAACCTAGCATATGGTCCTATTTCGGAACAATAATTATAAAACAAGAGTAAGATTTGTAAATTTATTTCATCATATTTCTATGTCTTCTTTCACTAGTCAATGTTTCTGATGTACCACTGGATACAATCTCAATTAATCTTGCTTGTTCATTATTATTCTTTGGTCTCAATAGTCTGCCCAATCTTTGGATAAACTCTCTACTACTACCAGTCCCACTAACTAAAATTCCCAGTTGCGCATCAGGAACATCGATTCCTTCATCCAATACTTTTGAGGTAACAATTGCTTTATATCTACCGTCCTTAAAACCGCTAAGGATGTCTTCTCTTTCCTCTTTAGAAGACTTGTGTGTAATAAACGGGATAAGAAAATCATTTGATATTTCGTATACCTGCTTGTTATGCTGTGTAAAGATTATTGTCTTGATATCTCTGTTTTCATATAATATTTTCGCAATCTCATTCATTTTGGATTTGCTATTGAGGGCTATGTCAATTGCTTTGTTTCTTGCTACAAGTGCGCGTCTGGCCATATTATTTCTTGATGAGATCATGATTAATCGTTTGAAGGAGTTATAGGAATTCATCTTTAACCCAATTCTTCCCAGACATGTGTGATATATGGTCATATTTTCTTTGTATTTCAGATCTTCTTCTTTTGACATATGTGTTTGTTTTCTTTCTATAGTATAGTTTGCTAGATAATTATTTTTAGCAAGCTCACCTGCGGCAATTCGAAATGTGGATTTTCCAATCAAATATGGAAATTCCTCTTCCAGGTGATCTTCACGTTCCATAGTAGCTGTCAAACCTAGTCTGTAAGGTGCTACGAATGTTTCTGCAATTAGCCTGTATGATGGTGCTGGCAAATGATGAACCTCGTCAAATACTATTAAAAGGAACTTGTTCCCAATTGATTGTGCTTTAATATACGCTGAATCATAAGTCGATACGGTAATTGCTTGAATATTCTCGGTACCTCCGCCGATATTTCCTATTTCAATATTGAAACTTTGTGAGAGAATTTTAGTCCACTGTTTAACAAGATCAAGTGTAGGTACTACGATCAGTGTTGGAGAGTTAACAATCTCAATAATTTTTAAACCAATTATGGTTTTTCCCGCACCTGTGGGAAGAACTATAGATCCCGTTTTTTCTTTACGCCAATGTTCTACTGCTTGTTTTTGATAATCGCGTAGCTTGACCTTAATTTTTGGAAGATGTCCGAGAGGTAACAAATCCAATACATGGTCCTCATATTTTATGTTCTTTACATCGAGATACTCAGTTATTTTTTTATAGTTTTTGCCAAATGAGAACAAGGAATTTGTCCTTGAATCTATTGTTGAGTAAGGTAAACTATCAAGACCCCTTATCACTATTGTTCCTCTATGATATTCTAATGTAACCGATTTAGAACTCAATTAGTTACTTACTAATTAATGATCATTTTTAAATCATATCGGTTAGACAATTTGGAACTACTATAATTGCCTTAGACAGCTGTTTACGTCCAATGAATCAGATTACTTCAAAATATCCTAGTTAGTGGAAAAATAATCAATATCGTTCAGAACTGCTGTATGGTAGTTCTCACGAGATCAAATCCACATAGAAGGATCACTACTAAAAACAGTTGTTCTCTCAATTAGATCTATTTCAATATTGATTTTTTCGCGAGGAGTTTTGTTCGAGTCTATTATTTTCATGTGCGTTGTAGATTTATCCTTATTTTCATCCCCTATAATT
>Ga0193739_1000073_pt1 | contig 24034 bp, 18 predicted proteins | sample L2a2metaG_FD_144926 | JGI IMG/M metagenome (GOLD analysis project Ga0193739, IMG submission 144926) | Soil microbial communities from a riparian zone of the East river system, Colorado, United States - L2a2 | ecosystem: Environmental > Terrestrial > Soil > Riparian zone | place: USA: East River...
GGCGTAAAGGTTGAACTCGGCGGCGGCGGTGATGTTGCCGCGGCCGTTGTTGGAGCCGCCCATGACGACCAGCTGATTGACGTTGCGGACGAACGACGGATCCTTGACGGCTGCCATCGCGATGTTGGTCAGCGGGCCGATGGCCACCACCGATATCTCGCCGGGGGCCTCGGCGGTGAGGCGAATCAGCGCGTCAACGGCGTGCTCCGCCTCGGTGGTGGTGCCATCGAAGTCCATGGTGAGTCCGCCGGAGCCATCGCCGTGTACGTTCTCGGCCGACACCCATGGCACAACGAGGGGCCGGCGGCAGCCAAGGTGGATCGGCACCTCGCCGAGTCGGCCCACCGCGTTCAGGGTGAGGTGCGCGTTGCGTATCTGCTGGCCGAAGCCGACGTTCCCCGCGACCATTGTGATCGCGCGCAAGTCGGCCTCGGGGTCGACCAGGCCGGCGATGATCGCAATGCAGTCGTCCTGAGCGGTGTCTGTGTCGAGGATGAAGGGGACAGGCACGAGGCGCTCCTCGAGGTTGGCCAGCGGCGAGTCAGGAGGGACGTGATGCGTAACCCGTCGCGGAGGATCCACACGTCGGCATACTCGAAACGCGAGCGGGCGACGGAACGGGACGGAGCAGCTTCGGTCCCATGGCTTCAGTAGCTCTTGGTGCGCTCGTCGGTCGTGCCGGTGACGACCGCGATGCCCGCGCTGGTGCCGACCTTGGCCGCACCAGCAGCGAGCAGCGCCACGATTTGCTCGCGGCTCGTGATCCCGCCGGACGCCTTGACGAGCACGCCTCTCGGCGCGCGTTCGACGAGGTAGCGGATGCTATCGGGGTTCGCGATTTCAATGGCGCCGCTACTGGCGTTCTTGAGATAGGCCGCGCCCGCCTCACAGGAGAGTTCGATCGCGGCGGCCCTTTCGGCTTCGTTGAGCAGCGGCAGCTCGAGCATGACCTTGATCGGCACACCGGCTGCCCGCACCACGCCAGCGATGTCCTCCCGGAACCCGTCGTAATCGCCGCTCTTGAGCCACCCGACCTGCACGCCCATGTCGATCTCGCGTGCCCCGAGCTGCACGAGCTCGGCGGCCTCGGCCGCTTTGCCGGCGCTCGTCATGACGCCGACCATCGGGAAGTCCAGCGCCGAGGCCACGGTGATGCCGGTGCCGGCGAGCATCTCGGCGGTCAGGGTCACCCAGGAGCCGGCGACCATGGCGGCGTCGAAGCCATGGTCAAAGCACTGCTGGGCATGCGCGACGGCCTGGTCTCGGGTGGTACCGACGCCGATGAGGGTGTGCTGGATGTACGGCGCAAGGTCGCTTGGCGCGAGCGAGGTGAAGTCGGTCACGGGTGTCCTTATCGTGGTGCTGCATGCCGGCTGGCCGTGGAGAGTTCAGCCGGTACGCAGTCCCGGATCGAGGTCGGCGCGTCCCAGGTCTTCCCGGCGGGGCAGCGCAGGGATGACCTCGTGGCGGGCGACGACGTGGGCGCCGACCTGCGATGCGAAGCGCGCCGCATCGTCGACCGAGCGCCCAGCGGCCAGCTCGACGCCGACGGCGGCGGTGAAGGCGTCGCCCGCGCCGGTGGTGTCGACCGCGGCGTGGGACGGGATGGGCGGGACGTTGGTGACACCCCTGTCGTCGCAGATCAGGGCGCCCTCGGCGCCTCGAGTCAGGATGACGGTGGCGCCGCTGCGCTGGTGAAGCCGCATAGCCAGGGTGTCAGCACCCTCCACACCATCGGGCTCGAGTCCGAGCAGGATCGCGGCCTCGGTGCGGTTGGGCGTGAGCACATCGACGTCCTTCCAGCACGGGTCCGGAAAGGGTTGTGCGGGAGCGGGATTGAGCAGGGTGACCGTGCCTACCTCGTGGGCCACGCGCAGCGCAGCGATGGCCGCATCGAGAGGGATCTCGAGCGAGACGATGACGATATCGGCTTCGGCCAACTGTGGGGAGAACGCCTCGACATGCTCCGGTCGGAGGTGTTCGAGGGCGCCGGTCGCTATGGCGATGCGGTTTTCGCCACTAGGTTCAACCAGGATCAAGCCGACCATGGTCGAGGCGGGTGCGGTCACAGTGGCCGAGGCGTCCACGCCCTCTGTCCTCCAGAGCTCCCGAGCGGCGTGACCCATGACATCGTCGCCCACAGCGGTCAGGAACGCGACGTCGGCGCCGAGCCGCCGCGCGGCCACCGCCTGGTTCGAACCCTTGCCGCCGTGGCCCGATACGAACTCGCCGCCGAGCAGGGTCTCGCCGGCAACGGGGAGTCGCGGAACTCGCATGGTCATGCCAATCCCGTAACTGCCAACTACCGCGATCCGCATCAGTGCCCACCAAAGTACCGGCAACCACGACAAGAGTTCGGATTTGGTCCTATGTGTGACCGGAGCCGATGCGTGACGTGGCGGCTGCCGGAGCCGACCGGCAGGGCTCGCGCGCCGGGGCAGTGCAGCGCAACGCACCCGCCGTCAGAACGCGGCTGGTGGCTCGTACGTCCCCCAGACCTGGCGTAATGCATTGCACACCTCGCCGACCGTTGCCCGGGCCGCCAGGGCCTCCTTCATCGGGTACAGCACGTTGTCGTTACCAGAGGCCGCGCCCCGCAACGCGTCGAGCGTCCGCTTCACATCGTCCGCATTCCGTGCGGCTCGCAGAGATTTCAGCCGTCGCGCCTGGTTGTCCTCGAGGGCCGGGTCGACGCGGAGCGGCTCGTACGGCTCCTCGTCATCGGTCGTGAACTGGTTCAGCCCGACCACGGTGCGTTCCCCGGAGTCGATCTCCCGGGCGATCGCGTACGCGGAGCGCTCGATCTCGTTCTTCTGGAATCCGCGCTCGATCGCGTGGACCGCGCCGCCGAGGTCTTCGACCTGACCCATGAGATCCAGCGCGGCCGCCTCCAGGTCGTCGGTCAACGACTCGACGACGTACGAGCCGGCAAACGGGTCGACCGTACGCGTCACGTCGGTCTCGTACGCAAGGACCTGCTGGGTCCGCACTGCCAGCCGCGCCGCCTTCTCGCTGGGGAGCGCGATCGCCTCGTCGTATGAGTTCGTGTGCAACGACTGGGTACCGCCGAGGACCGCGGCCAGCCCCTGCACCGCCACCCGGACCAAGTTGACCTCGGGTTGCTGCGCAGTCAGCTGGACGCCCGCGGTCTGGGTGTGGCACCGAAGCATCTGCGAGCGGGGGTCCGTTGCGCCGAACTCGTCGCGCATGACCCGCGACCAGATCCGACGCGCCGCGCGGAACTTCGCCACCTCCTCCAGCAGCGTCGTCCGGGAGACGAAGAAGAAGGACAGCCGGGGGGCGAACTCGTCGACGCCGAGCCCGGCCGACAGCGCGGCCCGGACGTACTCGCGGGCGTTGGCGAGGGTGAACGCCACCTCCTGCACCGGGGTCGCGCCGGCTTCGGCCATGTGGTAGCCCGAGATCGAGATGGTGTTCCACCGCGGCATCTCGCGCCGGCAGTAGGCGAAGAGATCGCTGATCAGGCGCAGCGACTCCATCGGCGGGTAGATGTAGGTGCCGCGGGCGATGTACTCCTTGAGCACGTCGTTCTGGGTCGTGCCGGTGAGCTTGTCGCCGGGTACTCCGTGCTCCTCGCCGACGAGTTGGTAGAGCAGGAGCAGCAGCGCGGCCGGGGCGTTGATCGTCATCGAGGTCGAGACCTGATCCAGCGGGATGCCGTCGAACAGGGTGCGCATGTCCTCCAGCGAGTCGATCGCGACGCCCACCTTGCCGACCTCGCCATGGGCGACCGGGGCGTCGGAGTCGTAGCCCATCTGGGTGGGCAGATCGAAGGCGACCGACAGCCCGCCGGTGCCGGCCGCCACGAGCTGGTGGTAGCGCCGGTTCGACTCCGTCGCCGTACCGAAGCCCGCGTACTGGCGCATCGTCCATGGCCGGCCGGTGTACATGGTCGGGTAGACACCACGCGTGAACGGGTATTCGCCCGGCCGGCCGAGGCGCTCCCCGGGATCCCACCCCGACAGCGCCTCAGGCCCGTAAACCGGCTCGAAGGGCAGGCCGGACTCGGTGTGAGCACTGTCAGCGTCCATGCCGCACACGGTAGTGAGCCATCAGGGCCCGAGCCGCGTGACGTCGGCCACCCACCGGGCTCAAACGAGCTGGTGGACCGTGGTCTGGCCGTCGGCGCGCACGACGACGAAACGCTCGCCCCTGGTGACGCTGCCCTTGACCGGGAACCAGTGACCCCCCCGCTCGAGTGGCCCGCTGTGGAGCAGCTGCTCGTGGGCCCGATACAGGGCGTCGAGGCGGTGGTAGACGACGGTGACGTCGGCCCGCCGTCGCAGCGAGACGGCGACCGTGCGGTCGGCCACCTCGACGCCGGCGGCGGCGACGATCCGGGACTCGATACCGGGCGAGGTCAGCGCCTCCTGAACCTGGGCCACCAGCAATGGCGTGATCGGTGCGAGCCCGTCGACGACGCGGAGGGCGGGGTTCTTCGCCCGGAGCGCGGCGACCAGCGACTCCCGGCGCGCACCCGTGAGCGCCCGGCCCAGCGCGAGCACGTCGACCGTGCTGCCGTCGACGTGGGTGCGGACGCGGTCGACGTCGGTTTCCTCACGGACCTGGAGGCCCTCGTTGCGAAGCGCGTCGGCGAGTTGGTCCAGGACACGTGCCCGCTTGCCCACCAGCAGTACGCGACCAGTCGTCGCCACCGCACCTCTTCTCGTCGCGTCGGACCGGCGATAGGGACCACGATCTTGGTGCCACTGTCCCGGCAGCCGTAACCAGCGTCTCGGATGCTGAGACGCAAGGATCTGGGCCGATCCGTGTACCGACGCCTCAACCGGCGCGCCCACAACGGCGATCTATTGGTCTGCCCAGTAGGCCGCCAGGCCGACCATCGACCACTCCCGCTCAGGGTCCGCTCGATACAGCGGGTTCATCGCGAAGACCGTCGCCCGCGCTGTGCCGGCCGTCGTGATCCCGTGGGCGATGACGGCGGACCCGGGTGCGGTGGACTGTTCGTCGATGAGCCACAAGCCAGACCCGAGGATCTGCTCGCGACCTGTCGGGAACCGGCCGTCGACGCTCATCGTCGCCGGGACGGACGTGAACCAGGTGGGCGGGTCCATGATCGCCGTGTCTCGGGCGGGGCTCGCCCCCGTGATCGGGCTACCGGCGCCACCGACGTTGTCCCAGTAGACGATGCCGCTGATTCCGGTGTTGGCGGGACCCGCCGTGGTGGCCGCGAGGCCGGACACGAGGCCACCGTTGGTCAGGAAGTTGGCACCGTTCGCCCCAGCCCCGATGTAGCCGCCGCCGCCCGCGAAGAAGGACGTCAGGCGTGCCCGGGCCGTGGCCAGGTTGGCGGCGGTCGGCCAGTTGCCCGTGTTCCAGATGACGTCGAAGCCGGGGAGCGGGTCGGTGGCTGCGGAGTTGAGCGCTGCCGTCGACATGAACTCAGGTTTGAAGCCCAGGTTCTGCAGCGACCACACGTCCTGGTTGAGGGCGCCGGTCAGCACCAGGATCCGCGGCATGCGGTCGATCGGATCGGTCGGCGGAGCCGACGGACCCACGCGGTGGAACCACACGTCGTTGGCCCGACCGATCGAGGCGAGGCGGACCTTCGTGGCCGAATCGGCGGCGAAGATCGCGCTTCCGGTCGGCAGCGTGGCGCCGCCTGCAGAGGCGAACGGCGCCAGCGCCAGCTCGGCGGTGAGCCCCTCGTCCATGAGTGCGTTGAGTGTGCGCACCGCCGTCGGCGAGTCGATCTTCAGGGCGTAGCCGGTGGCCGTCCCCGGCTCGACGCCGCCGAGCAGGTGGCTGGCCTTGAGGATCCGGTTGGTCTTCGGCGTGAACGTCGTGTCCGGCGGCACCCGAACCACATCGGCGCCCCAGAGGTAGCCGTGGCTCCACGCCGCCGGAGGCGCGTACAGGATGCTGATGTCCTCCGAGATGTCTGCGCCGATGCCCAGGGCGGTGTCGGCGAGCCCGCGGTGGGCCTGGTTCATGAAGACCACGTACGAGCCGGCCGGGTACGTCACACCGTCGAAGGTGTATGCCTGCTTGAGCTCGTCGACGAGGATGCCGTTGGAGACCAGCCAGTCGACCAGTCGATTCGCCTCGGGCTCACTGCGCTGCCCGCTGCCCATCGGGACGATGTAGGCGGTGGGGAATTCCTCCATCCAGTTGTTGTCGACGTCGAACGGCGGCTCGCAGCACTCGGGCCGAGGTTCGTTCGCGACCCCGCGGCGGTAGCGCTCGACTTCGTCGTACAGCAACTCGTTCCGGTTCTCGAGGTCGAAGAGCAGGCTCGACCACACGACGCTCTCCTGGATGACCCGGGATCCCAGCCGTCCGTATGCGAACGGTGTCGTGCCTGGGAGCGCACAGTCGTCGTCGGTCTGGTTGCACATCTCTACCGTCGACCCGTTCAGTCCGACGTGCTGGGCGTACATCGGCGTGTAGAACGGGCCCCAGTCGTCCCACCCCTCCGCCGTGGCCGGGCCGGGCGGCTGACCGTCCGGGCAGATGCCGCTGGAGGGAGCGGGGTTCCCGTCGGAGCACCAGTCGTTGACCGGCCGGGTGACGTCGAAGTTGAGCGCCGCCAGGGCGGCCTCGTTCGCGTCGATACGCGGCTGGTTCCACTTGAGCCACAGGTCGTAGTCGATGCTCGGGTTGTGCGGCTTCGTCGTTGCTTCGATGAGCGTCGGCGTCACGTAGCCGTGCAGGTCGAGGACCTCGGGCGGCAGCCATTTCTGCATCAACGCCACCGAGGCCTGGGTCTCCGGCTGCGACTGCGTCATGAAGTCGCGGTTGAGGTCGAACCCGTTGCCGTTGGCTCGGGTACCGGCGACCCTGCCGTCCGGGTTCTGGATCACGTTGAACAGCAGAACCGTGTGGTCCAGGACGGCGTCGACCTCGGGGTCCGCCCCGTACGGCGTCGTGGCGAGCTTGTCGAGCGTCTCGAAGACCGCGTCCACGCCCTCGTACTCGTTGCCGTGAATGCCGGCCTGGATGTACAGCGGGACCTTCACGTCGTCGCCGTACGACTCGAGCAGCTGCTGACCATGCGCCGGGTCGGTCAGGGCGACCTTCCGCACCTGCTCCCAGGCCTGGAAGTCCTTCCTCTGCTGCACGGTGTCCAGCGCGTTGACGGTGACGAGGAAGAGGTCACGTCCCCGCGCCGACTGGCCCATGACCTCGAGGCTCATCCGTCCCTGGCTCGACGCCACGATGTCCTCGAGCGTGCACTGGATCGCGTAGTAGGGGATGTGCGGGAAGCTGCCGGGCGGATCGCCCGGGTCGGTGCCGTCGGGCAGGTTCTCCGCCGCGTCCGGCACCGGGTCGCCGCACCACGGCGGAACCACGTCCGCCTGGGCGGGCGACACCACCAGGGCCGAGATCATCGCGGACAAGAAGGCGACCAGTACCGTCGCGAGCCTGCGTGCCATCGACTATCACCCCTCGCGCCAGACGACTCGGGGGTCGTCGTGACTCGCGCTGCCCGGCTCGGTCACGCCGCCCGCTTGCTTCGTACCGTGCTGATCACCGCGTGTCAATGCGCCTGACCCGACGCTGTCAGAGCCGCGTGCGCTTGTGAGGGACTCGCCCACGGTTGGTGTCGTCGGCCGGTAAACCTTGCGGGCGGTGGCGCGTCTTCTTGGTGTGTCGGTCCACCGACACCGGTGAAGAGGGGGAACCACGATGAGACGACACCGCGTTCGGATGCTCGTACTCGGTACCGCCGCACTTCTCGCGGGTGCGTTGGCCCTGGGGGGATGTGCACAACCTGACACGCCCGATGCCGACCAGCCGGCCGGTGACGGCGTGGCTGATCCGGCAACCTCGGCGGCGACGCCTGCCGGTGACGCCGAGCCGACCCAGGTGATGGCCGCACCGCCGGCGGACGAGCCGACGGCCCCGGAGGCGACGCACCGGGTGACCTATGACTGGGCCGTGCCCTCGGACCAGGTCACGATGGCGCACCCGGCCGAGGCGCCGGTGCCCTACCTGGTGGCCATCTATGCCGGCGACCACCCTGAGGGCAGCACGCCGTACCAGCGGATCTCCTTCTACTTCCGGGAGGGGTTCCCTGAGTACAACCTGCAGTACGTGAGGTCCGTGCTCGGAGAAGGCACTGGTGATCCGATCCCTCTGCAGGGCAACGGTTTCCTGCGGGTCGGGTTCGTCAACGCCCAGGCGCACGACGACGCGGGCACGTCCACCGTCGCCACGGCGCCGGACACGACCATTGGGTTCACCAACCTCAAGAGCTATGGATCCGCCGGCGACTTCGAGGGACACCTCACCTACGGGCTGGGAATCCAGGTGGCGCCCAACAGTGACCAGGTGCTGCTGGTCCGTGCCGGCGAGCTGACCAAATCAGACGGCTCCGACGGGCTCTACCACGTCGTCTACGTCGACCTCCAGACCGGCTGACCAGAACCCGACAGCCACGCTTGACGTTCGCTACAGCTTCTCGACGGGCGCGTAGCGCAGCAGCAGCGTCTTCAGGCCGGAGTCGCCGAACTCGACCGTCGCCTGAGCGTGCTCGCCCGAGCCAGAGGTGGCGACCACGGTGCCCAGACCGAACGCGTCATGGGTGACCCGGTCGCCGGCGGACAGGACGGGTATCGGACGCTCCGGCGGACGGGCGCTTCGCGCGCCGGTGCGTGTCGTCGCCCGCGGCGCCCCCGACCCCCTGGAGGTCCATCGGGTCTGGTCGGCCTCCGTGCGTCGCCAGTCGACCAGGTCGGCTGGGATCTCGTCGAGGAACCGCGAGGCCGGGTTGTGGCTGGGGGCACCCCAGGCGCTGCGCACGACGGCACGAGACAGGTAGAGGCGCTCGCGCGCCCGGGTGATGCCGACGTACGCCAGCCGTCGCTCTTCCTCGAGCTCGCGCGGCTCGGTGAGCGAGCGCTGGTGAGGGAAGACGCCGTCCTCGAGCCCGGTGAGGAACACCACCGGGAACTCCAGGCCCTTGGCCGTGTGCAGCGTCATCAGCGTGACCACCCCGCCGTGGTCCTCGCCTTCGGGGATGTCGTCGGCGTCGGCAACCAGGCTGACCTGCTCGAGGAAGGCCGTGAGCAGGCCGCCGTCGGCCGTCGAGACGTCGGCGGCGGGCACGAACTCGCCGGCGACCGCGACCAGCTCGCGAAGGTTGTCGGCCCTGGTCTCGTCCTGTGGGTCGTCCGAGGCGGCCAGCTCGGCCAGGTAGCCGGTGCGGTCGAGCACGGCCTCGAGGATCGCTGCGGGCGTGGCGCCGTCGGAGACGATGGCTCGGAGTCCGTCGATGAGCGCGACGAACGACTCGACGCACCGCGCCGACCGGGTGGCGATGCCAGGGGCATCCGCCGCGCGGCGCAGTGCCTGCCAGAACGTGACGCCGTCGCGCTGTGCCAGCGCCTCGACCACGGCCTCGGCACGGTCGCCGATACCCCGGCGGGGCACGTTGAGGATGCGGCGCAACGAGACAGAGTCGTCGGGGTTGGCGAGCGTCCGCAGGTAGGCCAACGCGTCGCGGATCTCGCGGCGCTCGTAGAATCGCACGCCGCCGACCACCCGGTAGGGCAGGCCGACCCGGATGAACACCTCCTCCAGCACCCGGGACTGCGCGTTCGTCCGGTAGAACACGGCAACGTCGCCCGGCTTGGCCAGCCTTTCGTCGCCGAGGCGGTCGATCTCCTCGGCGACGAACTGGGCCTCGGCGTGCTCGTCGTCGGCGACGTACCCGATGATCTTTGGACCGTCGCCGCTGTCGGTCCAGAGCCGTTTGGGCTTGCGATCGGGGTTGCGCGAGATGACGGCGTTTGCCGCGGTGAGGATGGTCTGAGTGGACCGGTAGTTCTGCTCGAGGAGGATCACCCGGGCGTCGGGATAGTCGGCTTCGAACTGCAGGATGTTGCGGATGGTCGCGCCGCGGAAGGCGTAGATGGACTGGTCGGCGTCGCCCACGACGCAGAGCTCGGCCGGTGGGACCCCTGGCGTGCTGGACGCGTCGCCCACCAGCTCGCCGTCGACGGTGCGGCGTTCTCTGGTGCCGACCAGCTCGCGGACCAGGACGTACTGGGCGTGGTTGGTGTCCTGGTACTCGTCGACGAGGACGTGACGGAAGCGCCGCCGGTAGTGCTCGGCGACCTCGGGGAAGGCCTGCAACAGGTGGACCGTGGTCATGATGAGGTCGTCGAAGTCGAACGCGTTGGCCTCGGCCAGACGACGCTGGTAGACCCCGTACGCCTCGGCGACAGTCTTCTCGTGGTGCGTCGAAGCGCGCGCCAGCGCCGTCTCGTGGTCGATCAGCTCGTTCTTGAGATTGCTCACCTGGTGGCTGAACTGCCGCGGCGGGTAACGCTTCGAGTCGAGGTCGAGGTCGCGGCAGACCAACGTCATCAACCGCTGGGAATCGGCCTGGTCGTAGATGGTGAACGAGGAGGTGAAGCCGAACCGCTTGGCCTCGCGGCGCAGGATCCGCACGCACGCCGAATGGAATGTAGACACCCACATCACGTTGGCCCGGCGGCCCACCAGCGAGGCGACCCGCTCCTTCATCTCGCCCGCCGCCTTGTTGGTGAACGTGATGGCCAGGACGGCGCCGGGATGCACGTCACGTGCGCCAAGCAGGTACGCGATCCGACGGGTGAGGACGCGGGTCTTTCCCGAACCTGCGCCCGCCACGATGAGCAGCGGTGCACCTTCGTGCACGACGGCTTCGCGCTGTGGCTCGTTGAGGCCGTCGAGCACAGACTCCGGGTCGGTGCGACGGCGACCGCCGCCGCCCACGGAGGAGTCGGTCAGCGTCATGGGGAGGTCGTCGTGGAGGGCACCCATCTCGGTCATCGAGTCTATGAGGCCCACAGGACAGGCGCCCGGGACGCCGTCAGGTCCAGAAGACGGCCACGACGACGTTGGCGACCGAGAGCAGGCCGATCAGCAGGTAGAGGCCGTCGGGCAGCGTCGGCCGGCGCCGGTTCGCCAAGCACAGCACGGCGATGACCAGAGCGACGGTGAGCTTGACCCCCATCTTCGCCATGTCGAGATCGCGTTCGAGCGAGTCGACGCCCTCGGCCAATCCCACGAGCAGCACGCCGGTGACGAGCTGGGTGAGCACGCCCTGAACCATCGCGGAGTTGACGTACCGCTCACCGCGAGCCCGGAGCTGGACCAGCCAGCCACCCACGAGCGAGGCCATCCCGAGGAAATGCAGGACGACGAGCAGCTTGTAGACGACCTCCATCGGCGCAGACTACCGACGCGATGGCGTATTGCCCGGATGGAAGCTCCTCGCACTTGTCGCGGGTTGGCGTTCAGACCAGGCGGCGGTCGGTGGCCCATCGCGTGAGCTCGTACCGGTTCGAGAGCTGGAGCTTGCGAAGGACGGCGGACACGTGCGTCTCGACGGTCTTGACCGAGATGAACAGCTCCTTGGCGATCTCCTTGTATGCGTAGCCCCGGGCAATGAGTCGCAGGACCTCGCGTTCACGGCTGGTGAGCCGGTCGAGATCCTCGTCGACGCTCGGCGGCTCCGAGCCCGCGAACGCGTCGAGCACGAATCCGGCCAGCCGGGGCGAGAAGACGGCGTCGCCGTCGGCCACCCTGACGATCGCCGCAACCAGCTCGTCACCGGTGATCGACTTGGTCACGTAGCCGCGGGCCCCGGCCCGGATCGTTCCGATGACGTCCTCGGCGGCGTCGGACACTGACAGTGCCAGGAACTTGACGTCCGCAGCCTTCGGGTGGACCTGCCGCAGCACCTCTGCGCCGCCGCCGCCGGGAAGGTGGACGTCGAGCAGCACCACGTCGGGCTGCGTCTCGAGGACGACCCGGATGGCCTCCTGCGCGTCGGCCGCCTCTCCGACCACGGCGACCGACGAGCCCAGCTCGGCGCGGACGCCGGTCCGGAACATCGCGTGGTCATCGACCAGCACCACACGGATCTCGCGCGGGCCGGTCGTCTCGGGCTCGGTCATGCGGTACCTCTTCTCGTCGATAGGCGTACCTCGGTGCCCTCGCCGGGGGCGGACCGGATCTCGGCAGTGGCGCCGTGCCGGTCCATCCGGTCGACGATCGAGCGTCGCACGCCCAGCCGGTCCTCCGGCACGGATTCGGGGTCGAACCCCTTGCCGCGGTCGCGGACGTACAACTCGACGTCGTCGCCCTCGACCTCGGCGTAGATGTCGACCTTGTCGGCCCCCGAGTGCTTGGCCGCGTTGACGGCGGCCTCACGCGCCGCCTTGAGCATCGCCCGGATCCGGTCGTCGATGCCGGTGTCGCCGACAGTGACGACCTCGACGGGCACACCGTGGAAATCTTCCACCTCGGCCGCGGTCTTCTTGAGCGCCGCCGCGAACGAGGACTCGTCGTCGGCGAGGTCGTCGTAGAGCCAGCCGCGAAGGTCGCGTTCCTGTCCGCGGGCCAGCCGGACCACTTCACGCGGGTCGTGCGCGTGCTTCTGGATCAGCGCCAGCGTCTGCAGCACCGAGTCGTGCAGATGGGCGGCCACGTCGGCGCGCTCCTGCGAGACGATCCGCTCGTGCCGCTCGGACTCGAGGTCGCGCCACAGCCGCCACAGCCAGGGTCCCAGGATCAGTGCGAGCCCGACGACGACGGCACCCACGCCGAGAAGGCTGTCCAGCGTCGCCTCCAACTGGCCCTGCCCGACCAGGAACGCCACGACTCCCGCGACGATCACTGCCGCTCCGGCGGCCAGCCGGAAGATCGCGACGGCGCCACCCTTGCCGACCAACGGCGCCAGCCAGGGTGCACGGGGCGAGAGCGCAAACATCCGCCGACGCTCCTGCTCGTCGGCCGTGCGCCAGATCAGCGCGACACCGAGTCCGGCGAGCAGTATGGGAACAAACACCGTCGGGCTGATTCCCAGCGGCGTCTGCTGCACCAGCAGGGCGAGCCCAACGCCGAGCAGGCAGAGGGCGACAAGCTGCCCCAGGTCGCCTTTGCGCGGAGCCCTCAGCCGACGTCTACGCTTGCCCGCCCTGGTGGCGGCGGCGATCCCGGCCGGCGCCTGCTCGTCGGCCTGCCGGGCAACCGTCTGGTCCAGCGGTGTGAAGATCCACAAGCCCAGGTAGAGCACGATGCCGAAGCCGCTCAGTGCCGCCAGCAGGGCGAACGTGATGCGCACCGCAAGCGGCTGCACGCCCAGGTGAACCGCAAGCCCGGACGCGACGCCGCCCACCAGCCGACCGTCGGAACGACGAACGAACCGTGGCGGCGCACCGGGACCGCCGGCGCCCGGCAGCGGCGGCACCTGGCCGCGGGCGTACGGCGTCGACGTCGTGCTCACCCGTCGATGGTCACACGCGCGGGCCCGTTCCCGCCACGAGGGAGACCCCGGCACCATCCCCGAGGGCGATCCAGGGTCGGGCAAGGGTGATCCCCGATGGTGGCCCGGGAACTGTGCGGGCACGATCGAGGCATGAACGACGCTCCCACGACGCCGCTGTCGAACCCGGGTGCGGCCCCACCGCCTCCACCGAGGCTCGGCGCCGAGCTGCACGGGCTGCGCCGTAGCCAGTCCGACCGGGTCGTGGCGGGGGTCCTCGGCGGACTTGGTCGCCGGCTGGGCGTCGATCCGCTCCTGCTGCGGATCGCCACGGTCGTCCTGGCCGTGTTCGGTGGCATCGGGATCATGCTCTATGCGGCGGGCTGGCTGCTGCTGCCGGCCGAGGACGAAGACGGCTCTGTGGCCGAGCAGGCGCTCGGCCGGCACGACAGCGGTGGCCCGCGTACCGCCTCCATCGCCCTGGCCGCGGCCCTCGCGCTGGTCCTGCTCGGCTCCGCGGGCGCGGTGATCGGAGGCTCGTGGGACGGTGTCGTCCTGCTCGTGCTGGCCGGGTGCGGGATCGTCCTCCTGCTCCGCCGTGACGATCCACGGGCCGGCGCCGACCTGGAGGACGCGGTCACGCCGAACACGTCCGGCGCCTTCACCGACTACCCGGGGTTTCCCGACTACCCCGGCTTTCCGGGCTACCGGGGCTCGGCGTCACCGGTCACCTCGCGGGCGGACGATCCCGCGACCGCCGGCGCGGCAACCGCGACCCCCGACGACGCGGCGGACGCCGAGTCACCAGTGTCCGCGGACGCACCTGAGGTAGTACCTGATGCCGCAGCTGACGACCCACAGTCGACCACGGCGCAGGAGCCCTCTGCCGCCAGGGAGACTGTCCCTGGCGAGCGGTGGTGGGCCCAAGACCTGCAACAGGACGACCCGCAGGCCTGGGCGACCCGCAACGAGGACTGGGATCCGTTCGCCGGGAGCGAGCCGCCGCCCGCACCGGCAGCCACCCGGCGACAGCGGTCCGCGCTGGGACCACTCACCGTCAGCGCCGCCGCTGTCACACTCGGCGCGCTGGCTGTCGCCGACGCCCTCGGTGCGAGCATCCCGCACGTGATATACCACGCCGCCCCCCTGGCTGTCGTCGGGCTGGGCCTGCTCGTCGGAGCGTGGTGGGGTCGCTCGCGCGGGCTGATCATCCTCGGCGTGCTGCTTTCTCTCGTGCTTGTGCAGGCCTTCGTCACCGACAACACCGACTTCGACGAGAGCTACAGCCTCACCCCGACGACGCAGGCGGTCATTCCGGCCGGCACTCAGGAACACGGCGCGGGCAGCGTCAGGTACGACCTGTCCCAGGTGGCCTTCGCCGACGGCGACACCGCGTCCCTTGCCGTCGACCAGGGCGTCGGTGAGCTGGTGGTCATCGTACCTCCCGACGTGGACGTCACCGTCAACGCCGATCTCGGCGTCGGCGAGATCCAGACGTTCGACGACACATCGGGCGGCATGGGTCAGGAGCGGCGGATCACTGATCTCGGCACGGACGGCCGCGGGGGCGGAGATCTCAGACTCGATCTCGACCTCGGGATAGGAAGCATCGAGGTGCGCCGTGAAGCGCCATGACGTCGACGTCCTCTCGCTCGTGTTCGGTCTTCTCTTCGTGGGAGTGAGCCTGATGTGGCCCCTCGTGCACTACGACGTCCTCGGACTGCCCGGCCTCGAGGTGGCGGCACCGGTTCTGCTCGTCTCGGTCGGACTCGCCGGACTGATGGCTTCGCTCGGACGGCTGCGCCGCGACCGCTGAGCGGGCCGTGTCGGGGTGGTCGGTGAACACGCCGTCCACCCCAAGGCCCAGGAACGTCGCGTACTCACTGAGCGGGTCGCCGAACGCCGCCACCTCCGGCCCACGTCGATGCGCCGGTGCAAGGAAGGCGTCCTCGTTCCGGAACGTCCAGACGTGCACTGCGAGTCCAGCCTCGTGGGCCCGCTCGACCAGGTGACCGGGTCTGCCGGCACCGTTCCGCGCACCCACCAGGTCCTTGCGCGGGCCGAGAACCTGCGCGTACGTCGACACCTCGCGCAACCCTCGCGGTGTGAGCAGGTCGTCGTCGGAGCCGACGAGTTGCACCAGGGGAGATGTGGTCTTCGACGCCAGGGCGCGAAGAGCGCCGGCGTCGAACGACTGGATGTAGGCCGGAAGTTGCGCGCCGGCCCGGCGCAGGGACACGAGTAACGGACCTTCGTGACGCAGGCCCAGTGCCGCGAAATGGGACGGCTGCTTGATCTCCGGATACACACCGATCAGTCGGCCCTGGCGTCGTGACTCAGCGAGAACCAGGTCGACGATCTCGTCGAAGGTCGGTACGTCGAACCGCCCGTCGTAGGCGCGGTTGTGTGCGCGGAGGTGGGGCAGGCGCTCCCGGGCACGCAGAAGCTTGAGCTCGGCCAGCGAAAAGTCCTCGACGAACCATCCGGTGACCTGTCGCCCGGCGACGGCCTTGGTTGTACGCCGATTGGCGAACCGCGGGTGTGTCGCGACGTCGGTGGTGGCGCCGATCTCGTTCTCGTGCCGGGCGACGAGCACGCCGTCGGCCGTGACCACGAGGTCGGGCTCGACGTAGTCGGCACCGAGTGCGATCGCCACCCGGTACGACTCGAGGGTGTGCTCGGGGCGGTAGCCACTGGCTCCGCGATGGGCGATGACGAGCGGTCTGGCGCCTGGGGCACGGGCTGGCGGTGCCACCGGGCCCGCAGTCCACGTCGCCACGCTCGACACGTCTGAACCGAACATCACCGACGTGTCCCCACCGTGTCGCCGCCGGAAACCGCACGTGACGGGTGTCACAACGCCGGACTCGGCCGGAGCCGCTCACTCCCACTCGATGGTGCCGGGGGGCTTGCTCGTGACGTCGAGCACCACGCGGTTCACCTCGCGGACCTCGTTGGTGATCCTGGTCGAGATGCGCTCGATGAGGTCGTAGGGAAGCCGCGACCAGTCCGCGGTCATGGCATCCTCGCTGGAGACCGGACGGAGCACGACGGGATGGCCGTACGTCCGCCCGTCGCCCTGGACACCCACCGACCGGACGTCGGCCAGCAGCACCACAGGGAACTGCCAGACGTCGCGGTCGAGGCCGGCCCGGGACAACTCCTGACGTGCCACGACGTCGGCGCGGCGCAGGATATCCAGTCGGCTGCGGGTGACGGCACCGACGATCCGGATGGCCAGGCCCGGGCCCGGGAACGGATGCCGCCAGACGATCTCGGATGGCAGGCCGAGTTGCTCGCCCACCATGCGGACCTCGTCCTTGAACAGCGTCCGCAGCGGTTCGACGAGCGCGAACCGAAGGTCGTCGGGCAGGCCGCCGACGTTGTGGTGGCTCTTGATGTTGGCCGCACCCTTGCCGCCGCCGGATTCCACGACGTCGGGGTAGAGGGTGCCCTGAACCAGGAACTCGACGTCTTCGCCCTCCGCGGCGATCTCGCGCGCAGCCCGTTCGAACACCCGGATGAACTCGCGCCCGATCACCTTGCGCTTCTGCTCGGGGTCGTCGATACCGTCCAGCGCCACGAGGAACCGGTCCGCGGCGTCGACGACGTGCAGGTCGACGCCGGTGGCGGCGACGTAGTCGCGTCCCACCTGCTCGGCCTCGCCGGCCCGCAGCAGTCCGTGGTCGACGAAGACGCAGGTCAACTGGTCGCCGACGGAACGCTGCACCAGCGCCGCGGCGACGGCGGAGTCGACGCCCCCGGACAGGCCGCAGATCACCCGCTTGCCGCCGACCTGGCGGCGGATCGCCTCGACCGAGTCGTCGACGATGTTCACCATCGTCCAGGTGGGCCGGGCCCCGGCGATGTCGAGGAGGAAGTGCTCGAGCACCGCCTGCCCGTGCTCGGAGTGCAGCACTTCGGGATGCCACTGAACCCCGGCGAGGCCGCGGACGGTGTCCTCGAAGGCCGCCACGGGAGCACCCTCGGTGCCCGCGAGCACGGTGAAACCCTCGGGGGCACGCGTGACGGCGTCGCCGTGGCTCATCCAGACCGTCGGCGATCTCGGGAGTCCGGCCAGCAGGGTTCCGCCGGAACCGATCGCGACCGTCGTCCGGCCGAACTCGGACAAACCGGTCCGCTCGACCTCACCCCCGAGGGCCGCCGCCATCGCCTGGAAGCCGTAGCAGATGCCGAACGTCGGGACGCCCGTGGTGAGCAAGGCCGGGTCGACCTGGGGGGCGCCGTCGGCGTACACGCTCGAGGGCCCACCGGAGAGGATGATCGCCTTGGGTTCGCGGGCCAGCAGTGCGGCCACCGGCTCGGTGTGCGGCACGATCTCGGAGTAGACCCGTGCCTCGCGGACGCGCCGGGCGATCAACTGGGCGTACTGGGCGCCGAAGTCGACCACCAGGACCGTGTCGTGCACGTCCCCGAGCCTACCGGCGGCCCCTGGTGTCGACGGGCAACCAGTTCTCTAGTCGACGAGGGTTCCGCAGCTGATGTTGGCGGTCGCCGCGGTCATGGTCCGAGCCCGGTCCGACGCCACGAAGGCCGCCACGTGGCCCACATCTTCGAGGGTGGCCGCCCGCCCGAGCATCGTCGGCTCCTCGAGGCTGGCGACGAGGGCCTCGCGCCCGTCGAAGCCCTCGGGGATCGTCTCCGGCACGCCACCCGTCCGTAGCGTCACGACGCGCACGCCGTGGCGGCCGAGTTCGGAGGCCAGCTGCCGTCGCATGGACTCCAGCGCCTCGAAGGCGACCTGCAGGCCGCCCAGGTAGTAGTCGCGCATCGGGTCGCCCGAACCGCCGAAGATCAGGATCACGCCCGATCCCTGCCTGATCATGTGGCGAGCCGCGGCGCGCGTGGTCAGGAACGTCGTTCTCACGGCGGTCACGATCGGCCGTTCGAAGTCGTCGAGGGACATCTCGGCCATCGGCGTCCCTTGCACGTCGCCGTGCGAGATCAGGTTGAAAGAGACGTCGATGCCGCCGGCCCGCGCCGCCACGGCATCGGCGTGCTCGTCGACCGCCCTGCCGTCGAGCGCATCGACCTCGGCGGTCTCGGCCACCCCGCCGGCGGCGCGAATTCGTTCGGCGACGTCATCGAGGTTTGTACGGGTGCGGCCGGCGAGGAAGATGGTTGCCCCCTCGCGGGCGAACGCACGGGCGACCGCACCGCCGATCGCCCCTCCGCCTCCGTAGATCACAGCGTTCTTGCTCTCGAGCAACACGTCCTACCTCCTGTGTGGCGGCCCCTCCGGTAGCCGTGGCCTCTCACTCATGCGTCGAACGACCGAGGCGAGGATCGACAACCGCATCGGTTACCCAGGCGACCGATGCCTCTGGCCACTCCTACCCAAGATCGGAGAAGCTCTCGCCGGAGTCGACTCAACCCGCGCGAACCGCGACGCCCCTGCTGCCACGCCGCAAGGTCACGAAGTCCGGCCGCAGTATTAGGGTCGCAGGGTGCCGTCGACGGATCACCTCCTCGCCTTCGCCGTCGTGTCCCTGGTGTTCGTCGCGATTCCCGGCCCGAGCGTCCTGTTCACCGTGAGCCGGGCGCTGACCCTGGGCCGTCAGCCTGCACTGCTGACGGTCGTCGGCAACGCGGGCGGCGTCTACCTGCATGTCATTGCGGTTGCGCTGGGCATCGGCGCGATCGTCGAGCGGTCGCTCGCCGTGTTCACGATCCTCAAGCTTGCCGGCGCGGCATACCTGGTCTACCTCGGCGTGCAGGCGGTCCGGCACCGCCGCCGCGCTGTCGCGGACATGCTGAACCACCCGGCCGCGCCGACCCGCAACCGGCGGGTCCTCGCCGACGGATTCATTGTCGGCGTCTCCAACCCGAAGAGCGTTGTGTTCTTCGCCGCGGTGTTGCCGCAGTTCGTCGACCCCACCGCCGGGCGGGTGCCGCTGCAGTTGCTCGTGCTCGGCATCGTCTCGATCGCCGCGGCACTCGTCTCGGACAGCGTGTGGGCAGTCGTCGCCGGTGCGGCACGCGACTGGTTCGGCCGGTCAGCCCGGCGGCTCGCCGCGATCGGCGGCGCCGGCGGCGTCGTGATGATCGGGCTCGGGGTACGCCTCGCTCTCACCGGCCGTCAGGACTGACCGCCACAAACTCGGGAAAACGGGGTGCGCGGTGTCGGTGGCGGTTCGTACCGTTGTGTCACGTGCGCCCCGTTCCCTATGCCGACCCCGGCACCCCCGACACCCGCTCCCCCGTCCGGTTCCTGTTGTGGATCGCCAGGGGGCAGTGGCGTACCCTCGCGGTCGGCGTCACGCTCGGCGTGGTCTGGATGGTTGCACAGGCGCTCATCCCTTTCGCCATCGGCCGGGGCATCGACGAGGGCGTCGCCACCTCGGATGTGGGGGCAACCGTCCGGTGGGCGCTGGTCATTCTGGCGATCGGGACCGTGCAGGCGGTCGTGGGCGTGTTGCGGCACCGGTTCGCGGTCTCCAACTGGTTGCTAGCCGCCTTCCGCGCGATCCAACTGGTCGTGCGGCACACGGCCCGTACCGGGCCGGCGCTGCCGCGTCGGGTCACAACCGGCGAGGTCGTCAGCACGATCGCGAGCGACGCCATGCGCGTTGGCGGCCTGTTCGACGTAACGCAGCGCTTCATCGGCGCGGTGGTGTCCTATGCCGTCGTCGCCGTCATCCTGCTGCGCACCTCGATGCCGCTGGGTCTGCTAGTCCTGGTGGGAGTCCCGGTGCTCGTGCTCGGGTTGACTCCGATCCTTCGCCCCCTCCAGGCGCGCCAGGGCGACCAGCGTGAGGCACTCGGCCGGTTGACGGCGCTAGGCGCCGACACCGTCGCCGGCCTGCGCGTGCTGCGTGGCATCGGCGGCGAACAAGTCTTCTTCCGGCGCTACCGCGAGCGGTCCCAGGAGGTCCGTCGGACGGGTGTGCGGGTCGCGGGGACGCAGGCGACTCTCGACGGTGCGCAGGTCCTGCTCCCCGGAATCTTCCTGGTGCTGTTGACCTGGCTGGGAGCCCGGTCCGTCCTCGACGGCCAGATCGGCGCGGGCGACCTGGTCGCGTTCTACGGCTATGCCTTCTTCCTGGTGATCCCACTGCGCACGGCCACCGAGGCGGCCGAGCGCGCCACCCGAGCTCTGGTCGGCGCGCGCCGGATCCTCGACCTGCTGGCCGTCGACCGTGATGTCGCCGACCCCGACGCCGTGGTGGACGCACCGCCGGCCGGCGGGGTCCTCGTCGACGTGCGATCCGGTCTGGTCGTCCGGCCCGGCCTGGTCACCGCACTGGTCTCCGCCGACCCGGCGCAGACAGTGGCGGTGGCCGACCGGCTCGGCCGGTTCGTCGACGACCACCTGGTCAGCCTCGGCGGGGTGCGTCTCGCCGACCTGCCGCTGGCCGAGGTCCGCCGGCGGATCGTCGTCAGCGAGACCGAGCCACGCCTGTTCACCGGCACGCTTCGCGCCGCGCTGGCCCCGCACGGCGGCCTGGCCGACAGTACGGTGCTCGACGCCATCCGCACGGCGGCCGCGACCGACGTGCTCGATGCGCTCCCCGACGGCCTGGACGGCGAGGTCGAGGAGCGTGGCCGGTCGTTCTCGGGCGGGCAGCGCCAGCGGGTGGCCCTGGCCCGCGCGCTGGCGACCGATCCCGAGGTGCTGGTCCTCATCGAGCCCACCAGCGCAGTCGACGCGCACACCGAAGCCCACATCGCCGAGCGGTTGCACGAGGCTCGTCCCGGTCGCACGACCGTCGTCACCACGGCGAGCCCGTTGATGCTCGACCATGTCGACGTCGTCGTGTGGTTCGAGGACGGCCGGGTCGCCGCCGAGGGATCCCACCGTGCGCTTCTCTCCGAGATCCCCGCCTACCGCGACACCGTCACCCGGGGGGAGGCGTCATGAGCACGCGGCTGCCCATCGCGACATCCGCGCAGGTCCGGGCCGAGGCGGGCCGCCTGCTGCGGTCCCACCGTCGCGAGGTGGTCTGGTCGCTCGTCCTCCACGTCCTGGCGGCCGTCACCGGTCTGGCCGGTCCGTGGCTGCTAGGGACGCTCGTCGACGCGGTGAGTGAGGGCACGACGACGACCCGGGTCGACACGATCGCCGCGGCGCTGGCCGGCTTCGTCCTGGCCCAGACGCTGCTGACCCGAGCCGCCCGGAAGGCGTCGTTCGTCATCGGTGAGAGCGTCTTCGCCGAGCTGCGCGAGGGGTTCCTGACCCGCGTGCTCTCACTTCCGCTGTCGACGGTCGAACGGGCCGGCACCGGCGACCTGGTGTCGCGCACCACCGGCGACGTCGACACCATGGCGCGAACGGTCCGGTTCGCGGTGCCCGAGACGGTCGTGGCCCTCGTGACGACTGTGCTGACCCTGGCCGCGGCCGTGCTGGCCAGTCCGCTCGTGGCCCTGGCCTGCCTTGTCGGAGCACCGGTGCTGGTCGTGGCGACCCGCTGGTACCTGCGCCGTGCACCGGCCGGCTATCTGTGGGAGCGCGCCGCCTACGCCACCCTGAACGGCACCGTGACCGAGACCGTGGAAGGAGCACGGACGGTCGAGGCACTACGACTGGCCGACAAGCGGATCGCCCACGCCGAGGGCGACCTCACCGAGGCCTACGCCGCCGAACGCCGCACGCTGTTCCTGCGCACGGTGTGGTTCCCAGCTGCCGAGGTGTCCTACTTCCTTCCCGTGGTGGCGACGCTCGCCTGGGGCGGCTGGCTGGCCGCGCGCGACCTGGCAACCGTCGGCCAGGTCACCACCGTCGTCCTCTACATGGTGCAGATCGTCGACCCGGTCGACCGCCTGGTCTCCTGGCTCGACGAGATCCAGATCGGCGCCACCTCGCTGGCGAGGCTGGTCGGTGTGGCGCACGTGCCGCCCGACCGATCGGAGAGCGGCGAACGGCCGGTCGACGAGCACGTCCGCGCACGCGACGTCCGCTACGCCTACCGCGTGGGTCACGACGTCCTGCACGGCGTCGACCTCGACCTGCGGCCGGGTGAGCGGCTGGCAATGGTCGGACCCTCGGGCGCCGGCAAGTCGACGCTCGGTCGGCTGCTGGCCGGCATCCACCCGCCACGCACCGGTCGGGTCGACGTCGGTGGCGTGCGGCTGGTCGACCTCCCGCTGGACCGGCTCCGCCGCGAGGTCGTCCTGGTCACCCAGGAGCACCACGTCTTCGTCGGCACGCTGCGCGACAACCTGGCGCTGGCGGCACCGCACGCCGACGACGACGAGCTCCGCCGCGCCCTGGCGGCGGTCGAGGCGCTTCGGTGGGCGGACTCACTGCCCGATGGGCTCGACACGGTGATCGGATCCGGCGGATACCCGGTGGGCCCGGCGCAGGCGCAACAGGTCGCCCTCGCACGGATCGTGCTCGCCGACCCGCACACGCTGGTGCTGGACGAGGCGACCTCGCTGCTCGACCCGCGCGCAGCCCGACACCTCGAGCGCTCGCTCGCGTCAGTGCTCGACGGCCGGACGGTGGTGGCCATCGCGCACCGCCTGCACACGGCCCACGACGCACACCGCGTCGCCGTGGTCGAGGACGGGAAGATCACCGAGCTCGGTGCTCACGACGAGCTCGTCGAGGCCGGCAGAACCTACGCAGCGCTGTGGGACTCGTGGCACGGCGTCCCAGCCCCCGCCCCCCGGTGATCATCGGCACTTCGGGTCCTTCCTAGTACCGAACTGCCGATGATCACGGACTGGCGGAGGGCAGTCCGCAACCTGGCCCGCACGGGACGGCGGTTCCTGCCCATCCTCGCTCGCGCAGCACCAGCGAGACCTCGGCTGCCACGGCGCATGGTGTGCCGAACACCTCGGCATGGCCGTATCGCAGCGACCAGGTACGCCCGACGGTCGCCCGGTTGTCGCGCCGCCGGTCTCTGAACCGGCCCGCCCCTTCGTGTCCCAACCGCCCGTCGAGTTCGACCCTGGTACGGAACGGTTCGTAGTCGACGTCGATCCAGATCACCCGGCGCGCAGCGAGACGCCGCTGCCGATCACCGCGCGGCAACCGGTGGGCCCGCTCGACCGACCGAAGGAACTCGAGCTCCAGCATCGACTGCGCCCCTTCGGCGACGTCGAGGAGCATGGCCTCGGTCATCCCACGCCACTTGATCTTCTTGCGTGCAGCCAGAGCGGCAGCCAGGCGGGTCGGAACGGTCAGCCGCGTCTGGCAGGCTGCGACGATCCACGCCTCGACCTCGCGTCCCGTCTCGGACACGTCGACCAGGTCCAGCACTGTGGCTTCGATCCGAGTCCGCTGCGGCAACTTGGTCGGATGCCGACTCTGACCCAGCCGATGAGCATGGTGGACGACGATCCCCTCGTACCGCCCTCGCACCCGTCGATGAGCCGGGATCGTCACGTGCACCCGCTCGTCGATGCGCTCGCACAATGCCTCGAGCTCAGCCGCCGTCACGTGACTGGCCGTCGCGCCCGTGCCACATCGAAGCAGGGCGCCCCAGATCTGCGCCTGCCGGTTCACCGGACCGCTGAAGACGGCGAACACCCCGCGGTGGAGACGTTGCCAGCGACCGGCACGCACTCGTTTCTTGGCCAGCTCGATCGCGACGTCGGACCCGGTCAGCTGACCTGTGCTCACTACCCCGGCCTGTGTCTCGAGGAGGCCGGCCGGCATCGACGGCGGAACGTCGGAGAACATGCCAAGCACGGTGGACCGCCGATCGCGTCGACGGCGGACCTGGTCCGCGATCTGTGGACGGCTCGCCCATCGATGCGCCTGCTGTGGACACCCCCGGCTCGGTGATCATCGGCGTTTCGGTTCCTGTGCGGCCTTCGAAGTGC
>Ga0193739_1000074_pt1 | contig 23933 bp, 25 predicted proteins | sample L2a2metaG_FD_144926 | JGI IMG/M metagenome (GOLD analysis project Ga0193739, IMG submission 144926) | Soil microbial communities from a riparian zone of the East river system, Colorado, United States - L2a2 | ecosystem: Environmental > Terrestrial > Soil > Riparian zone | place: USA: East River...
GATCGGATGGCTGCTCAGCACCTTTCAGACCGCGCTTCTCGCAGCGACTAGCGGCCCCCGCTACACCGTCGCGCTGATCATCGAGCTCGTCTACCGTATCCTGATGTACGCGCTGATTGTGCGCGTGATTGCGGCATGGTTTGGGCTGTTCCGCTACTCCAAGTGGATCCGGCCGGCCTATATCCTCACCGACTGGATCGTCGAGCCGATTCGCCGCATCGTCCCACCGCTGGGCGCCATGGACCTTAGCCCGATCGTGGCGTGGCTCGCGCTCATGCTAGTGCGGCAACTCCTCGTCACGATGATCCTCTGACCTTGGTTTCATGAGACTCGATCTTCTGCTTCTCTCCCTTGAACACCTTGAAGAGATAGAACAGCGACGGAAACAGCACGACCGCACCCGCGAGGACGGCGATCATCGCCAGCTTGAGCGTGACCGGCGGAGCAGCCGCGTTCCCAATCGTGAGATCGGGCGGCAAGAGGTAGGGATATTGGGCGACGGCCCAACCCCACAGTATCAGCGTGACCTGTGTAGCCGCAGCGACGCGCGCGAGCCGATAACGGCGCTGCCACAGCGCCCAGAATGCCGTCACCGCCGCCGCTCCCGTGAGCACCATGAGTCGAGGGTCGACGAGGTCGCGGTGCGGAGCCAGGGCCAATCCAAGACCCGCCATCATCAGCACCCACACGCCTGAGAGAATGGCGCGCTGCCTGAAATCTTCCTGAAGCTCAGCGTCCCGGGCCTCGACTGTGAGGTACACCGCGGCGAGAAACGCGAAACACGTGAGTGCGAACAGACCGGCCGCGAATGCAAATGGGGTGAGCCATGGCGCCACATACACCGCATAGAACCCTTCTCCCTTCCCACCCCCCGCTTCGCCGATCGCCCCCGATGCCACGGCGCCAACGCAGACCCCGAGTAGCACGGGCGTCACGAGGCTGGCGATCGCGAAGACTCGTCCACCGCCTCCGCCATAGCTTCGAAACACAAACGCCGAGCCCCGGAGCACGATACCGATGAGCATGAGCGTCAGCGGCACGTGCAGTGCGATCGCCATACGCGCGAATGCGCGCGGGAAACATGTGAACAACAGCACAATCGCGAGAATCAACCAGACATGATTCGCTTCCCAGACCGGACCGATCGCGTGAGCGATGAGGTCGCGCTGCCGGGTCTTGCGTGGCCCGGAGGCGAGCAGATCCCAGACACCGCCGCCGAAGTCCGCGCCGCCGAGCAGCACGTAGGCAGTCAGTGCGACCAGGATGATGGCGGCGAGGGAATCGGCGAGCGGGAGCATCAGGCCTGCGGGCTCCGGATGATCTGGCGATACAGCAGCCAGCCCACGATGGCGCCGAGCGCGCAATACAGCAGCGTGATCACCGTGAATGGCACGATGAGTCCTGGCATCGGCGTCACGGCATCCGCGGTCTTCAGCACGCCGTAAATGACCCACGGTTGGCGACCCAGCTCCGTGACCATCCAGCCTGCTTCGGTGGCGACGAATCCGCATGGCGCCGCGATGGCAACGGCCCAGAGAAACCGCCGCCGTGTGGTGAGATCGCGTTTGCGCAACGCCAACCATCCCGCCCACAGCCCGACGATCGCCATATAGGTCCCGAGCGCGACCATCACATTGAACGACAGGTGCACGAGCGAAACGTTGGGCCATTCATCGCGCGGCACCGAATCGAGACCCTGCACGACCGCGTGCGGATCGTGGAAGGCGAGCAGCGACAGCCCGTAGGGGATTTCGATGCCGGCAACCAGCTTCAGGGGCGCCCCCGCGCGGGTCTCGTAGTGCGCTTCCATTGCGGCGAGCTTCGCCGGCTGGCGCCGTGCCACGTATCGCGCCGCGATGTCGCCGGAGATCGGCTGCAGCACCGCGGCCGGTGCGCCGACGATCAACCCGATCGTCAGCGCGGCGCGATTGAACGCGCTCGTGCGATTCTTGAGCAACAGCAGCGCATGAATCCCCGCCACACCCAGTCCGGTCGCGGCGTACGCTGCCAGCGTCATGTGCAGTGCCTGCGGGAAGGCGGCGGGAGTCTGCATCGCCGCGATGGGATCGATGTTGATCAGTGCGCCATTCAGCAGCGTGAAACCCGTGGGTGTGTTCATCCAGGCGTTGGCGATCACCACGAAGATCCCCGACGCGGCGCCGCTGACCGCGACGAGCACGCCGGCCAGCAGATGCGCGCGCGGTGAGACTTTGTCCCACCCGTACAGATAGACGCCGAGGAAGATCGCCTCGGTGAAGAAGGCGAAGCCTTCGAGTGAAAACGGTATGCCGATGAGGGGGCCGGCGAGCTCCATGAAACGCGGCCACAACAGTCCGAGCTCGAATGAGAGCACCGTGCCCGAGACGGCGCCGACGGCGAAGAGGATCGCGGTGCCGCGCGCCCAGCGCTTGGCGAGATCGAGATAGACGGGATCGCGGGTTCGCTGCCACCGCCGCTCCGCGATCACCATGAGCACCGGCATCGCGATCCCGATGACCGCAAAGATGATGTGAAATGCGAGCGACACCGCCATCTGCGACCGGGCGGCGAGGAGGTCGCTCATTTGATCTCGGCGAGCCGGTCCTTGATGCGCTGCACGTCCGGGAAATCGCGCGCCAGCCGCTCGAGCGTCACGCGGGCGGAATCGGGCCTTCCGGCCGCCAGAAACGCGTCCGCCTTGAGAAAGTCGTAGCGCAGCCGCAGCCGGCGATCATCGGGCGGGACTCGGAAACTCGCGAGCGCCCTGAGGGCCCCACGGCCGTCGCGCTTATCGCGCACGAGGGATTCGATGAAGAGAAACCGCGCGGTCGTATCATTGGGGTACTGCCGCGAGAGCTGTCCGAACAGCTGCGCGGCGCGCGCGCTGTCGTGCTGGTTCCGCGCCTGCTGCGCCGACTGATAGAGCGCCGCGAGGTACAGCCGGTTCACGTCCGCCGTGTCGCCGTAGCGCGTCCCCACGCCACCCGCGTAGCGATACACGATATCGGCGCCGCGCTCGCCGGCTTTGTACAGCGCCGCCACACCGAACACGCTCACGACGGCCGAGCCCCAGAGCGCGCCCCGGGCGACGTTCAGATTGCGCCGGCGTGTCACGAGGGCGGCGAGCTCTAACACCGCCACGATCAAAAAGACGTTGCGCGCCCAGATCCCCGCATCTTCATGATCGACCACGGCCTGGCGGGCGCCTGGAATGCGTTCGACTGGCCCATGCGCGTTGAGGCCCGAGTGCACGGCGGCTGCCGCGGCCAGCGTGCCGGCGAGCAGCAACGTCGCGGCCGCGGGACCCGTGAAAGCTGCGCGGCCGGTGAGGGAAATCCAGCGGAAGATCGCGCCCGCCACCAGCAGCGCGACGGCGAAGTGGACGATGGCTGGGTGGTAGACACCGATGTCTGGCATGCGCCCAAACTACAGAGGCCGCCCCAACGACGCTATTGAGGTCTGGTCGCGTCGCGAATGATGTCGTCCACCGCCCACTTCACGAACTCGGCGCGCTTCTCGCGACGCCGCTGCGTCTCGGCGCGCACGTCCGCGAGCCGCCGTTCGATGTCTGCCACTTCGAGCCCGCGCAGCTGGTCTTCGAGATCAAAGTGCTGCGAGATGAGCGTCTCGATCTGTTTACGGATCGCCGGCCGGTTGGCCTCGGACGCGGATCGATAGGCGCGCTGCTGCGCCCGCGCGTTGGCCTCGAGCCCGAACATCTTGGCGACGAGCTGCGCACGGACCGAGTCGCGCCGGTTCAGGTTCTGGACCATATCGAATTGCACCGTGAGCTGTCCGACCTCCGCCCAGTACTGATCCAGAGAACGGTCAGAACGGTCATTCACAGGAGTTCCATCTATGACGATCACGGGCTGGTTGTTTGCGCTGACGGACCGCGCCTTGAGAGAATCGAGCGTGTTCACGAGGTTCGGTGCAACCAAAATCAGGAACGCTCGCGCCGCCGCCTCCGCTTCCCGCGGCCGCTGCTGCATGATCTGCTGGACCTGCATCTGCATCGCCTGCGGATTGGGCATCGCTTGCGCAGCCGGATCCTGGGCGCGCGCGGTGGCAGCCATCAGCGAGAACGCGACCGCAAAACCAACGTTACGGGCGACCATAGTACTCCTCCTGTTCCAGTCGAGTGAGTTGTGCATCGATATCCGCCATCACCTTGCCGCCCGCGACATATCCGGCCGTCGTCGACCAGGTCGTGGTTGGCCGCCAACCATCACCGCTGCCACGCGAACCACTAGGCTCGCTGATGAGCACACCCGCGAGTGCTGCCGCAGCCGCAATTGCGAACCCGGCCCACAGGGCCACGCGGCGGCGGCGCACCGGCATCGCGATGTCGAGGGCGACGCGCGCGCGATCGAGCTGCGCGAGCTGCCCCTGGCACGCCGGGCAGGTGGCCACATGCGACTCGAGCTCGCCGGCAACGAGCTCGGGCAGCTCGCCATAGGCGAGCAGCACCAGCTCTTCGCCACTCGGATGATTCATCGGTAGCTCTCCAGTTCCACGCCGATTCGTGTCAGGGCCGCTCGCATTTGCGTGAGCACGGTACCGAGCGGGCGGCGGAGCCGATCGGCGATTTGCTGAAACGTCAGGTCGCGGTTCTGTCGTAACTCAACCACTTGGCGCTGCGCGACCGGCAGCGCGCGTACCGCGCGACGCACCGCGGCCTTCAGCTCGCGCTCCAACAGGCGGGCGTCCGCGGCGGGCGCCAACGGCGGCTCCTCGGACCGCACCGCGATCGCGGCACGCCGGCGCACCAGCTCACGGCGCAGATGATCGTGCCAGACATTGGCCGCGATGCGAAACAGATAGCCCCGTGCGTTGCCGTTCATCGTCAGCCGCGGCGTCGCAATGACCAGCCGGGCCGCGACTTCCTGCATCAACTCGGCGGTGAGGTCGGCGTCGCGGCAGCGCGCACCCAGGAAGTTCCGGAGCGCGGAAGCGTGCTCGGTGAGCAGTTGATCAGCCGCGATTTGGCTCATGTTCACGTAAGAGTACGCTCCACCCTGGCAATTATTTTCCGAGGTAGCTACGTTCAATAACGACAACTGGTTCGTGGCGATTTGCGGCGTATTGCGGCCACGTTAAACAAGCGCTAAAAAGCCCTTCCCCTTCGGGCTTTCATGCCCGAGGGGGATTTCGTTTGGGAGCCCAAGTGTCCAGCCAAAAGACACCAGAGAAGTTGCAAGACGCCAAGTTGCGAAGTGGCTTCAAGAGGCAAGTCACCTTCAAGTCACTACTCGAAGACGGTCGCGTCCATGTATTCGATGGGGCGATGGGCACCATGCTGTACGGCAAGGGCTTCTTTCTCAACGTCTGCTACGACGAGCTGAACCTGAAGCAGCCCCGGCTCGTGCAGGAAGTGCACGCCGAGTACGTGCGCGCCGGCGCCGAGATCCTCGAGACCAACACCTTCGGCGCCAATCCGCTGAAGCTCAACAGCTACGGCCTCGCCGACGAGACGGAGAAGATCAACCGCACGGCCGCGGAGCTGGCGCGCGCGGCGTCGGGCGGGAAGGCGAGTGTCGTGGGCGCGATCGGGCCACTCGGCATCCGCATCGAGCCGTTCGGACCCACATCGAAGGCCGAAGCGGAGGCGGTGTTCGCCGTCCAGGTGAAGGGACTACTCGCCGGCGGCGTGGACGGCTTCATCCTCGAGACGTTCAGCGACATGGACGAGATGCACGCCGCCCTGCGCGCGGTGCGCGCCGCATCCGATCTGCCGGTCGTGTGCCAGATGACGATCGGCACGGACGGGCTTACGTACTACGGCACCGATCCCGAGACGTTCACCAAGCAGCTCACGGAGTGGGGTGCGGACGTCATCGGCGTGAATTGCTCGGTGGGGCCCGCGGGAGTCCTCGAAGCGGTCGAAAAAATCGTCAAGGCGACCGACAAACCGATCTCGGCGCAGCCGAATGCCGGTCTGCCGAAAGACGTGGGCGACCGCAAGATCTATCTCGCGTCGCCCGAGTACATGGCGAGCTACGCGCGCCGCATGATCGAGGCCGGCGCGCGTTTCGTAGGCGGCTGCTGCGGCTCGACGCCCGAACACATCAAGAAGATCCGCGATTATGTCGCGAGCGTCGTGCCGCGTCAGCCGAGCGCGGTCGTCTCCCGCGCGCAGGTGCAGGCACCCGCCGGCGTAACGCCGGTGCCGCTTGCGCTCAAGTCGCGCTGGGGCAGCAAGCTCGCGCGGGGCGAGCTGGTGACGAGCGTCGAGATCGTTCCTCCCAAAGGCATCGATCCAGCGCCGATGCTGGATCAATGTCGCGCCCTCAAGAAGGCCGGGGTGGACGCCGTGAACGTCCCCGATGGCCCCCGCGCGCAGAGCCGCATGGGGGTTCTTCCGTCCGCGCTACTCATCGAGCGCGAGGTGGGGATCGAAACCGTCATTCATTACTGTTGCCGCGACCGCAACCTGCTCGGGATGCTGTCGGACATCCTCGGCGCGCATGCGGCGGGCCTGCGCAACATTCTGATCATCACGGGCGACCCGCCCAAGATGGGCCCGTATCCCGAAGCGACCGCGGTCTTCGACATCGATTCGATCGGCCTGACGAACCTCGTTTACCGGCTGAATCAGGGGCTCGATCCGGGGAATAACCCGCTCGGCGGCGCGACGAAGTGGGCGATCGGAGTCGGGGTGAATCCGGGCGCGGGTGACCTGGATCGCGAGCTGTCGCGGTTTGCGTGGAAGGTCGACGCGGGGGCGGAATTCGCCGTCACGCAACCGGTGTTCGACGCGCACCAGCTCGAGGCGTTCTTGAAGCGCGTCGAGCAATTCAAGACGCCGATCGTCGCCGGCATCTGGCCGCTCATCAGCCTCCGCAATGCCGAGTTCCTGGCGAACGAGGTACCCGGTGTGTCGGTACCTGAGGAAGTCATGCAGCGGATGCGGAAAGCCCAAGAGCATGGCAAAGAGGCGGCGCTCGCAGAAGGTGTAGCGATCGCGCGTGACATGTTCACCAAGGTCAAGCGGATGGTGCAAGGTGTGCAGGTGAGCGCGCCGTTTGGGCGGGTGGAGGTGGCGTTGCAAGTATTCGCCGACTAGGAATTCACACCCTCAAGGGTGGCTTTAGCCTGTGACCTATTAGATAGCGAAGGGCCATGCCGGAGCTCCCCGACATCACGATCTATCTCGAGGCGCTGGCCCCCCGCATCGTGGGCCAGCCGCTCGAGCGCGCCCGCATCGTCAGCCCGTCCTTGCTGCGCACCGTCGATCCGCCACTCTCCGCGGCCGAGGGGCGCAGGGTTGTGGGACTGCGGCGCCTGGGGAAGCGCATCATCTGGGAGATGGAAGGAAACATCTTTCTCGTCTTCCACCTGATGATCGCGGGACGCTTCAAATGGCGGCCGGAAGGAACGAAGTCGCCAGCCAAAGTTGGCCTCGCCTCTTTTGACTTTCCTACCGGTACGCTGCTCCTCACCGAAGCGAGCCCCAAGCACCGTGCGTCGCTTCACCTAGTCGAGGGGGAGGCTGCGCTCGCGAAGCACGATCCCGGCGGGCTCGACGTGCTCGCCTCGGACATCTTAGCCTTCCGCGAGCGGCTCCAATCCGAATCGCACACGCTCAAGCGGGCGCTCACCGACCCCCGTCTGTTCGACGGCATCGGCAACTGGCTATCGGACGAGATTCTCCACGCGGCCAAGCTCTCGCCGTTTCTTCTCACCGGGAAGCTGAGTGACGAGGAGGCCAGCCGGCTGCGTGAAGCAACCCAGAAGACGGTGCGGCATTGGATCGAGAAGATCCGCGCCGAGACCGGCAGCAAGTTTCCAGAGAAGGTGAGCGCGTTTAAGGAAGGGATGGCGGTGCACGGCCACTACAAGGAACCCTGCCCCGTGTGCGGCTCGCCGGTGCAACGCATTCGCTACGCCGCCAACGAGGCTAACTACTGCGCGACCTGCCAGACCGGGGGTCGAGTGCTCGCCGATCGGTCGCTGTCACGGCTGCTCAAAGCCGATTGGCCGCGCTCGCTGGAAGAGTGGGAAGCAAAGCTGGGCCGATGACCATCCGCCGAGCGCTGCACGATGCCGAGGCCGTCGGTCCGCAGTTCTGGGCGGATCGGATCGCCGATCTGGAGTGACCAGTCCTTGCTATCGAAAGAGCATGGAGAATGCGTCGCGTTCTGTCAGATGATTCGACGCTTCTACGGGAAGGTCGGGTTCTGGAACGATGGCGAAACGAAAACGTACCCGGGAACGGACATGCCGGAGGTGCGGTACCGGATCGGGCTGGCGCCACTGTAGGTCATCGCATGCTGCCTGCATGCAACACCTGCAAGCGGACGCAACAGGACGAGATAGATTTGAAGACCATGCAGCGCACGGTCCTGCCTCTGTGCCTGGGCCTGCTCCTGCTCACATGCAAGGAGCCGGCGGGTCCGGTCCTCACGGATCACGTGCTCGTGAGCGGGCCCGCGAATCTATTCGTCGGACAGACCGTCCAGTTCACCGCTGCTCCGATCGGCCCGCGGGGCGACACGTTGCCGTCACGCCCAATCACGTGGTCCTCGAATGACACGACGATCGCCACCGTCACTCCAGTTGGTGCGGTCACGACGCGCGCCGTCGGCGAAGTCACGATCAGCGCAAGCGCGGACGGCAAGGTGGGTATGGCGCCGTTGTCCGTGCACCTGGTGCCGGTCGTTTGGGTCGACGTGACGCCGAGGAGCGTCGATTCCATGTTCGTAGGAGATTCGCTCCAGCTCACCGCGACCCCGCGTGACTCCGCGGGGGACGCGCTGACGGACCGGAGCATCACGTGGGCCACGTCCGACACGACGAAGGCGACAGTCACGCCTGCCGGCCTTGTCCGCACCCGCGCCGCGGGCAGCTTCACAGTGACTGCGACGAGCGAGTTACACACAGGCGGCGTTTTCCTGTACGCCCAGTATCGCGTCGCGTCGCTCGCGATGCCCGACTCCCTGAGCCTGCGACTCAGCCGTCGCGTGCGAATGATCGCGGACCTGCGCAGCGCCTCAGGAACCCACCTGAGCGGGCGCCCCGTCACCTGGACGAGTTCTGACCAGGCCGTACTGGACGTCGATCAGAACGGCATCGTCACGCCGCACGTGCTCGGCACGGCCGCTGTGACCGCCCGGAGTCTCGAGTTCAGCGACAGCGCCATCATTACGGTCATCCCGGACTCTGTCGCCCGCCTGGAGTTCGTCTACAGGTACTTCAACGTTCCCGGCGACACCACCGTCGACGCGATCGAGGCTTACGCCTACGGCCCCACGGGCGCTATCGCCCTCGGCAACTCGTTCACCTGGGCGTCGTCAGACACAATGATCGCCCGCGCGAGCCCCAGTCCCGCCGCAAGCTCGATCGTGCAGATCACCGGTCTGGCGCCAGGACGAGCGAACATTACGGCCACAGCGGCCGGCATCTCGCTCACAGGCTCCGTATACGTGCGGTTCGGGCCTTCGCAGCTCGTCGTCCACCCGGACACCATCTCCGTGCCCGAGGGGCGCGGGGTCGTCGCGCTCGCGACCGGCGTCGATCGATTCGGCAACCGCGTGGGCCTCAGCGGACTCGAGCAGTACGTCATTCAGGATACGGCCATTGCCGCGATGGACTTTCGATTTGGCCCGCCGATTGTCAGCGGCCGACGGGCGGGGCGCACGACGCTTATCGTCCGGCTGTCCAACGAAATGGCCGATACAGCGGTGGTGATGGTGCAGGACACCACACGCCCATTCCTGTGGTGGGAGGCGGTAGTCGCAGCCGCGTACCCGTACAGTGCAGTCCCGTTCGTTCTGCGAGCTTTCGACGGCAGCGGAGCACCGGCCACTGTCCCGCGGACCGTGCATTTGACCAGCTCGGACACAACCGTGGCGATTCCCGCGGTCGCGGTTCTCACAGACATGACGGCCGTTGAGACGGTCACTGTGATGACCCGCAGGGGTGGCGCCGCAACACTGAGTGGCACCTCCGACTCGCTGTTCGCGTCGATCTTCATCACGGTATACGACATTCCTCCCTACAGCGTCGAGATCAGCGAGACGCCCGCCGTGGTGCGCGTTGGAGACACTCTCCGACTGCACGCGACGGTTCGCGGTGAGGACGGTGGCATCCGCGGCTACCCGCTGGTGTGGAGCACGTCCGACTCGAGCCGAGCGACCATCTCGGACTCTGGACTAATGAGGGCGCTGAACGTCGGGGACGTGATGTTCTTTGCCGCGAGCGGAATGCTGAGAGACACCGTCTCCATCACGGTTCGGTCGGCCGACCCTCCGATCATCGCGAGCGTGGCGCCTGCACCGCTCATGCCCGGCGCGACCATCGTAATCAGGGGTCAGGGATTCGACCCTGATCCGGCTGTCAACGCGGTCTTGGTCGACAGCATCCCCGCGTTCGTGTCTTCGGCGAGCGACACGACGCTCACGATCGTCCTGCCGCCTCGCCACGCGTGGCCCTGCAGCGCTACACACCAAGCCAGGCTGCTCGTCCGCTCCGGCGGCCGGCTCGCGGTCGACAGTGCCCCCCTCAGCGTAGCCGTCCAGCGGACCGCTCTTGCGACAGGGGAGGCGCTCCTCCTGGTTGGTCCCGACGCCGCGTGCAACGAGCTTGCTCCAGCGGGCGCTAGCGTCTGGTACGCCGTTTCAGCAGTCAATACGAATACGGAGGCGCCCTTGTCGTTCGATTTCCGGGGCGAAGCGCCGGGGCTTGCCGGAACGTCGTCGCTCCCGGAGCCCCGCCTACGTGCTGCGGACGCACCTCCTCCAACGGTCACATTCTCAATGGATTCGCTGCGGCGCGCGGCTGCGACCCACCGACGGCTGATCGAGGACAGTCGCGCCCTCGTGCGGCGGCTGGGTGCGCCGGCCCCGCTACTCCGGGCCGCCCGCCGTCTGACACCCCAACTAAGCGTCACGGCGACCATCAACGGCGTTGCGCGAGTGCGCATACCCCGCCTCGAGGATCCAGACTTCTGCTCCAGCTACCAGTCGATCGACGCCCGGATCGTATACGTCGGGCCTCACGTCGTCATGCTGGAAGACAACGCGGCACCCCTCGCCGGGACGATGGATAGCTACTATGCAGCGCTGGGCGCTGCCTTTGAAAACGGCATGTACCCCAAGCTGCTCGCCAACTTCGGGAACCCGCTGGTGCTCGATTCGTTGCTTGACGGCGACGGGCGCATCGCGATGGTCTTCTCACCGGTCGTCAATCGCTACGGCACCGGAGGGTTCGTGGTCAGCTGCGACTTCTATCCCGAGTCGGTCGCCCCCTCGAGCAACACGGGCGAAATCTTCTATGCGCAGGTTCCTACGGCGTCCGGTAGCGGCTTCAGTGCGTACACGAGAGACGTGTGGTGGTGGTTGATTCGTACGATCGTCATGCACGAGTCCAAACACCTGACCGCATTTGCGGAACGCCTCAGCCGCGGGGCGCCGCTCGAAGACACATGGCTAGAAGAGGCATCGGCTGTCCTCGCCGAAGAGCTCTGGTCGCGCGGCATCTATGGCACGGCGTGGAAGGGAAACGCCACGTATCGCCAAACGCTCTATTGCGAGGTTCGCCCGACGTTTCCCGAATGCGCTGGCCGTCCGTACTCCATGTTCAACGCATTCGCGTTCCTGTACGACTACATCCGGCTACTCGAGACACGTACGCCCCTGGGACCGGCATCCTTCGAGGACGCGACCTTCTACGGCAGCGGTTGGGCATTCCTGCGGTGGGCCGTTGATCAGTCCGCGTCGCCCGAGTCAGCGTTCCTCGCGCAACTTGTTCAGGAAACGTCGCTGACGGGCGTCGCGAACCTCTCCGCCCGGGCCGGGCACCCCTTCGATGAACTGTTGTCAGACTGGACCCTCGCCCTCTACTACGAGAACTGGGGACGGATCCCGCTCCGGCCCGCCTGGACAATGCCGAGCTGGAACATGGAGGACGTCTTCGTGGGGATGAACCAGGACTTCTTTCAGGATTTCCCGGATGGCCACCCGCTGCGGGGACGCGGCTGGTTGCTTGGGTCCTTCCTACTGAGCGTGCCGAGCCTGCCAGCCGGTGGCTGGGCTTTATTCGCCACATCCGGTACTCACGTGGTGAATCAGCTCCTCGAGTTCCGCTCGGCGTCCGACACCCCTCTGCCGCCTCGACTCCGCGTCCAGCTCCTGCGCCTTCAGTAACACTGAGGCAATGAGGACTGGATTAACTTGTCTTCCTCAAGCTTCCAAACATCTAGGAGTCTTACCGTGCCCCGCCTCGTCCCCCTGCTCTTCGCCGTTACGCTGACGACTACCGCCAACGCTCAAGGATTCGGCCAGCAGCCCACCGGTTTCGCCGTCGAAGATCCCGTCCTGCGCCGCATCTGGGCGATCGAGAGCGACAGCTCGCAGCTGCCGCGGCTCGCCCAGGTCCTGTCCGATTCCCTCGGCCCGCGGCTGACGGCGTCGCCCGGCATGACCGCCGCGCAGAATTGGCTGATCGCCACTTACACCGCCTGGGGGATTCCGGCGCGCCAGGAGCAGTACGGCACGTGGCGCAGCTGGCGGCGCGGCAAGACGCACATCGACCTCGTCGCGCCACGCGTGCGCACGCTCGAAGGCATGATGCTCGCCTGGAGTCCGCCGACGCCGCGCGGGCGCCCGCTGCGCGCGGCCGTCGTCATTCTCCCCGACGTCGCCGACAGCGCCGCATTCGCGGCGTGGCTGCCGCAAGCCAGGGGCAAGTTCGTCCTCACGTCGTTCCCGCAACCGACCTGCCGCCCCGACGACAGCTGGGAGAAATGGGCGGCCCCGGGCGGCGCCGACACGCTGAAGGCGCGCCGCACCGCCGCACAGCAGGCCTGGCAGCAACGCGTGCAGCGAACCGGCTACACGGGGCAGGCGTTGCCGCGGCGGCTGGAAGCGGCGGGAGCCGCCGGAGTCATTCAGAGCCAGTGGTCGCAGGGGTGGGGCGTGCAGAAGATCTTCGCGACGCAGACCGAGCGCACGCCGGTGTTGGATATCGCATGCGAAGATTACGGGCTCCTGTTCCGTCTCGCAGACAGCAAGCAAGGACCCATCATCGAAGTGACGGCCGAGTCGCAAGCGCTGGGTGAGGTGCCGGTCTTCAACGTGCTCGGCGAAATGAAGGGGAGCGAGCTACCCAACGAATACGTGATGCTCTCGGCGCACTTCGATTCGTGGGACGGCGGCTCAGGCTCGACCGACAACGGCACCGGCACGATCACGATGCTCGAGGCGATGCGCATTCTGAAGCTCGTCTATCCCAATCCGCGCCGCACGATCCTCGTCGGTCACTGGAGCGGTGAAGAGCAGGGATTGAACGGCTCGCGCGGCTTTGTGAAGGATCACCCGGAGATCGCGAGCGGCCTCCAGGCGCTGTTCAATCAGGACAACGGGACGGGGCGCGTCGAGAACATGAGCGCGTCGGGCTTTCCCGATGCGGCCGCCAGCCTCGCCCGATACCTGGCCCGCGTCCCAGCCGACATCACCCGCAACATCAAGTTCAGCTTCCCGGGCGCACCGGCCGGCGGCGGCACGGATCACGCGGCGTTTGTGTCGTGTGGAGCGCCCGGGTTCGGCCTTGGATCGGGCGACTGGGACTACGGCCGCTACACCTGGCACACGAACCGTGACACGTACGACAAGATCAGCTTCGACGACGTGAAGAACAACGCGGCGCTCACCGCGATGCTCGTCTATTTGGCATCCGAGGACACGGTTCGCATGTCGCGCGCGAAACGCACCGTGTTCACGGTGACGCAGAGCGGCCAGCCCGGCGCTTGGCCGGAATGCCGTGACGGGCAGCGCGTGACGCCACCGCTGGCACCTGCACCACCTCCACCACCTCCACCGACTGCCGCTCCCCGACCGTGAGCTTCGCGGACCATTTCTCCGGCGTTTCGGCAGCCTACGCCGCGTTCCGGCCGCGCTATCCGGACGCGCTGTTCGAATTCCTCGCGCGTGAGGCACCGGCGCGGGACGGGGCGTGGGATGCCGGCACGGGGTCCGGGCAGGCCGCCCTCGGCCTGGCTCGTCACTTCGGTCACGTGATCGCGACGGACGCAAGCAGCGCGCAAATCGACCACGCCACGCCCCACTCGGGTGTCACTTATCGCGTGGCCCCGGCGGAGGCGAGCGGCCTGGACCAACAGTCCGTCGATTTGGTGGCTGTGGCTCAGGCGGTCCACTGGTTCGACCGGGAACGCTTTTGGAAGGAAGTCCGGCGTGTCTTGCGGCCGCGTGGCGTGATCGCCGTTTGGACCTATGTGCTGTTCGAAATTGCACCTGACATCGACGCGATCGTGCGACGCTTCTACAACGGCATCGTCGGACCGTTTTGGCCGCCGGAACGGCGGCTCACCGAGCAGCGTTACCGAACCATCGAGTTTCCATTCGCCGAATTTGCCGCACCAGACTTCGTGATCGAGCAGCCCATGACCCTGGATGACGTCGCCGGCTATGTCCGTACCTGGTCGGCCACGCGCGCGTTCGTACGACATCATCGCCGGGATCCGGTGGACTCCCTCGTCGCTGAGCTGGGTCGTGCCTGGCGTGTCCCGCAGCAAACGCGCTTGGTCCGGTGGCCGGTCGCCATGCGCATAGGGAGAATCGGATGAAGGATTGGATCGCCAACGTCATCACCCGCGAGCTGAAGGCGCTGCGGCGCGAGATCGAGACGTACCCGACCGAACAAGATCTCTGGGAAGTTCGTCCCGGCATCACGAACCCGGGTGGGAACCTGGCGCTTCATCTGGCCGGCAATCTCCAGTACTTCCTCGGCAACGTGCTCGGCAAGAACGGCTACGTCCGCAATCGTGAGGCGGAGTTCGGCGATAAGGATGTTCCGCGCGCCGAGCTGCTGCGCGAGATTGACAATGCGATCGCGGCCGTGGAAACCGGCATGAGCAAGCTCAGCGAGACCGATCTGGCGAAGCCTTATCCTGAGACGGTTGGCGGTGTGACGTCTACGACCGGGTCGTTCCTGGCGCATTTCGCGACGCATCTCGCCTACCATCTCGGCCAGGTGGATTATCACCGGCGCATTCTCACGGGTGAGGCGAAGACCGTGAAAGCGATGGCGCTCACGGAGCTCGGAGGGAAGCGGTCATGAACACGCGCATCGTCGGCCGGCCCGAGGCCGACGAGATGCCGCCCCACTACGTGGGCTACATCCAGCGCGTTCCCGAGCCCGATCCGGTGATCGTCTGCGCGGAACAGATGGAAGAAACGGCCAGATTGTTGCGTGGCTTGTCGGACACCGACGCCATGTACCGCTACGAGCGCGGCAAATGGAGCATCAAGGAAGTCGTCGGCCATCTCGCCGACGTGGAGCGCATCATGGCCTATCGCGCACTTCGCATCGCGCGCGGGGACACGACACCGCTGCCCAGCTTCGATGAGAACGCCTACGTCCCCATCGCCAAGTTCGACCATCGCTCACTCGCCGATCTGGTCGGCGAGCTGCGCACCGCCCGCGCCGCGACGCTGGCGCTGCTGCGCACGTTCGACGCCGAGGCATGGCGGCGCCGCGGCACCGCGAGCGGCAAGCTGGTCAGCGTGCGCGCGCTCGCGTACATGATCCCGGGACACGAGCGTCACCACGTCGAGATACTCAAGACGCGTTACGGCGTGGGAGGCGCATAGTGGACCGCCGTACAAGTGGTATTATTTACGGGTCAAAACCGAGGATCCTGTGATGCTGGCGACACTCCTGCTTGCGATGGTGCAGCAGCCTACTGCTGCTCCGCCTCCTGCTCCACCCTCTCCGCCGGCACTCGAAGTCGGTGCCGTGGCTCCCGACTTCGCGATTCCGGGCGCGACGCGGTATGGGACGCTGCGTGGTCCGGTGCGGCTCAGCGATTACAAGGGGAAGACGGTCGTGCTCGCGTTCTTCTTCAAAGCGCGAACGCGTGGCTGAACGATCCAAATGAATGCGTACCGTGATCAGTACGCACAGGTTTTCAAGAACGGCCGCAACGTTGTCCTCATCGCCATCAGCGCCGATCCCGACACGGCGCTCGCTTCGTGGGCGCGCGACACCGAGTATCCCTTCCTGTTCGCGAGCGATACGGGGACGGTGGTGGGCAAGATGTACGGCGCGCTGGCGAGCCGCGCGAGCCTAACGAATCGGAATCTGTTCGTGGTAGGACCCGACGGGAAAATCGCCTATCGGGCGACGCCGTTCCGGGAGATCGATCCGACTGCGTATACGGAGCTGGGCGCAGCCATCGAGAAGCTGGTCCCGGCGGATACGACGGCTCGCTAAGGGCGGCGCAGGGGCGGCGAGGGGGCGGCGATGGCAGTTTGCATCGCCGCCTCAATATTTTGGTCGGCCCCCACTCCCGTATACACAACGCGCCCTTTCGCATCGAGCACCGCGACATACGACGTTGACGGGGCTTGGAAGGCCCGCACTGCCGCCCCGTTTCCGTCCCACAGGAACGTGAACGGCATCGGATGCTTCGCGAGATGTCGCCGGACCGAGTTCTTGCTCTGATTCACCGCGACGGCGACGACGAGAAACTGGACGCGATCCCCATACTTCTTTTGCGCCGCCTCCATGCGCGGCAACAGCTCCTCGCAAATCGGACACCACGTCGCCCAGAACTCAACGATCACGGGCTTCTTGCCGATCCATTGAGATAGCGCGACGGAGTCGCCGTTGAGATTCTCGAGCGTCACCGCGGGCGGAATTTCCCCGACAGGGATGCCGATCACATCCTGAGCATGGAGCAACGCGGGCACCAGGAACAGCAGTCCCGCGCACAGCGCACTGCGCACCGCGCTCACTTTCACCATACCTGCCCAGCCTTCACGAAGTAGTATTCGGCCATCAGCAGTAGAACCAGACCTGCCGCCTTTTTGATCCACGACATCCACACACCCGCGCGCGGCAATGCCGAGAGCGTACCGGAGAACAGTCCGACCACGACGAGCAATGCGGTCATTCCCAGCGAGAAAATGAACAGATACACGAAGCCGAGCACTGCGCTGCGGGTGGTTGCGACCCAGGTGAGCACCGCGGCGAACGCCGGCGCGCCGCATGGGGCCGCTACGAGGCCCGACGTCGCGCCAAGCAGGAATACGGCCGGATAGGAGCCACCGCCCAAGCCGCCCGCCCATGCCGACAGCCGCGCGGGTAACCGCACGGGGAGCACGTCCAGCATCGCCAGCGCGAACACGAGCAGCAGATTGCCGATCACGAGCCGCGCCCAGAAGCTCGCGCCGATCGTGCCGAACAACGAGCCGGTCATCCCCGCGATCATGCCGAGGAGCGCGTAAAAGAGCGCGAGACCGCTGACGTAGGTGAGCGTGAGACCCAACGTGCGCCGCCGCGTGCGCCCCTCGGTGTTCACGCCCGCGAGCGCGCCGGCCGTGATGGGAATCATCGGGTAGATGCACGGATTCAGGCTCGTCAGGAGGCCGGCGCCGAAAAGCAGCGGCACCGCGACCAGCGGACGGTGCTGCACGGCGTCGGAGATCTGCGCCAGCACGAGGAGCAGGAAGGGCATAGTCTGAGTAGAATGACACCCATGGTGTCCATGACGCAACGACAACGCCTCGAGCAGGCCCGCCACGCGTTGCTCCACGTGCACCGTGCCCTGCTCGAAGCGGAGCGTGTCCGCTATGAGCGGCAGCACGGCCGCATCGATGGCAGCGGGGCAATGCTGCAGCTCGCGCTGAACGATCCGTGGTTCTACTGGCTCCGCCCGATCTCGACACTCATCGTGCAGATCGACGACTGGCTGGATGCGGACCCGCCGCCCCCCGACGCCGCTACCCTGGCGGAGATCCTGCTGGCACAGGTACGGGACCGGTTACGTCCCGATGTCGAAGGCGCGGATTTCCAGCAGCGCTACCATCGATTGCTGCAGGAAGAGCCCACGGTCGCAGTGGCGCACGCCGAAGTGCGGAAGCTCATCAACGCGTGAGCCGCACCGCTCTACTCGCCGGCGCGACGGGACTCGTCGGCCGCCACGTCCTTCAGTTCCTGCTCGCCGACCCCGAATGGTCGCGCGTCGTGACGGTGGGACGCCGCACCACGCCGCAACGCCATGACAAGCTGGAGCAACGCGTGCTCGACCTCGGCGCCATCGAGGCCTTGGGGGATCTGCCCCACGCCGACGATGTGTTCTGCAGCCTCGGCACGACAATCAAGCAGGCGGGATCGCAGCAGGCGTTTCGCCGTGTGGATCACGACTCTGTCGTCGGACTCGCGCGCGCGGGCGTGCGCGTCGGCGCCACGCAGTTCCTGCTGGTGAGCGCCATCGGCGCCGATCCCGAGTCGCGCGTGTTCTACAGCCGGGTCAAAGGCGAAGCGGAGGCCGCGGTGCGCAGGCTCCCCTACCGGGCCATTCAGATCTTCCGCCCTTCACTGTTGCTCGGCGAGCGCACGGAATTCCGCCTCGGCGAGCGCATTGCGATGGTCGGTGCGCCGCTGCTGCAGCTGTTCCTCGTAAGCAGACTGCGGCGCTATCGTCCGATTCAGGCGAGCGATGTCGCGCGCGCCATGGTGCGCGTCGCGCGGGAAGCCCCGCGGGGACCGAACGTGTTCGAGTACGACGCGATGCTCGCGAGCGTCACCGCGTGACGGCTGATCCCTTCCTCGCCGCGGCGATCAAGGAAGCCGAGCACGGACTGCGCGAAGGCGGCATCCCCATCGGCTCGGTGATCGTGGCGCAGGGCAAGATCATTGGAAGCGGCCACAATCGGCGGGTGCAGAAAAGCAGCGCGGTGCTGCACGGCGAAATGGACGCGCTCGAGAACGCGGGACGACAGCCGGCAGCGGTGTACCGGGACGCGACGCTCTACACGACGCTCTCGCCGTGCGCGATGTGCAGCGGCGCGATCCTGCTGTACGGCATTCCACGCGTGATCATTGGTGAGAACGAGACATTTCGGGGTGAGGAAGAGCTGCTGTCCGGCCGCGGCGTACTACTCGAGGTGCGTCAGGACCCCGCCTGCATCCGCCTGATGACCGAGTTCATCGAGTCGCATCCGGAGTTGTGGAACGAGGATATTGGGAAGTGATGGAGGATGGTGAAGGTGTGAACGCCCTCCACCAACCTCCACCATCCTCCACCATCCTCGACAACCTTATCTATCTCTGCCGTCTCACCGTCATGGGTCCGTTCGTCGTGACGACGCGAATCGGCGCGCCGCCGCTGCCCAGCGTGGTGTTGATGCGGTCGCGGATACGGCCGCTCAGCGTCACGGTCATCGGGAATCCCACGTCCATGGGGCCGTTGACGGTCCCGAACTCGACCTTGGCGTTGTAATTCTCGGGAATTCGCAGATCCGCCGGTCCATTCTGCGTCTCGGCGTCGAGACCGGTGCCTTCCCAGCGCGCGCCCATTAGCTCGATCGTCAGCGGTCCGTTTTGCGCCCGGGCACGCACCTCACCACCCACGCCCGATAGCGAGAGCGGGCCGTTCTGCGTGGAGAGATCCATGCGGCCGGCAACATCGTCCACCGAGAGCGGCCCATTATGGGTCGAGAGCGTGAGATCGGTGCGCCGCGGCACCATCACGACGAAGCTGACCGACCAGTGTTGATTACGTCCGAAGGGCCCCCGGCCGCCGCTCGCTCGCACTGTGCCGCCGGACGCCTCGATTTTGATGTCGCGCGCGATCGCCTCGGCGTCCTCGGTGGTGCGAGCATTCACCTGGATCCGCGCGGTGACGGCGATACTGTCCCGATTCCAACCGATGATTTCGACACCGCCGTTCATTCCCGGGTCAACCGTGAGCGGGCGTCCGCTCGCTTTCATCCCGGTTTCACGAACCTCGCAATGCCGCGCGCGCGAACCCCAATCCTTCCAGTCCTGACAGTCTTCCAGCCATTGGTCGTCGCTTTCTTGCGCGTGCAGCGCGCTAGTTGGAAAGACGACGAAGGCAAGCGCGAAGGCGGCGAGATAGCGGGTCATGGACGGGCTCCGGATGAACGGGTTATATGGGGTTCGACACTCCCTACGGTGGAAGGGTTGCCGGGATTCGCGCTAGCTTATCACCCATGCGCCTGGCCCTGACAATCCTCCTGGTTCTCACGCTCCCACGTCCCTTGCCGTCCCAAACCACCCGGCTCGATGCCGAAGTCGACCGGCGCGCCGCCCAGGTCCAAGGCAAGGTCGTCGCCTGGCGGCGCGACATTCACGCGCATCCCGAGCTGTCCAACCGGGAGACACGCACGGCGGAGTTGGTCGCTCAGCACCTGCGCGCCCTTGGCCTCGAGGTCCGCACCGGCGTCGCGCGCACCGGCGTCGTGGGGGTGTTGCGCGGCGGCCGGCCGGGTCCCGTCGTCGCGCTGCGCGCCGACATGGACGCCTTGCCGGTCACGGAAGAGGTCGATCTGCCGTTTGCATCCAAGGTGCGGGCGACGTTCAACGGCCAGGATGTCGGCGTGATGCATGCCTGCGGACACGACGCGCACGTCGCGATGCTGATGGGCGCCGCCGAGGTACTGACCGGGATGCGTCGCGATCTGCCGGGGACCGTCAAGTTCATTTTTCAGCCCGCGGAGGAGGGCGCGCCTGCCGGCGAGCGCGGTGGCGCAGAGGTGATGATCGAGGAGGGAGTGCTCGAGAATCCGAAGCCCGGCGCGATCTTCGGGCTTCACGTCTTCCCCTACCCCGCCGGCGAGATCCGCTACCGGCCCGGCGGCACCATGGCGAGCTCCGATGCATTCCGCGTCGTCGTGCGCGGACGCCAGACGCACGGGGCGCAGCCGTGGGCGGGCATCGATCCGATTGTGATCGCGTCGCAGATCGTGCTGGGACTGCAGACCATCGTCAGTCGCCAGGTGGACGTCACCGCCGCGCCGGCGATCGTGACGGTGGGCGCGATCAACGGTGGCGTGCGCTACAACATCATTCCCGACAGTGTGGTGATGGTGGGAACGATCCGTACGTTCGATGCCGCGGTGCGGCGCGATATCCACCAACGCCTGCGGCGCACGGCCGAGTCCATCGCGCAGAGCGGCGGCGCCACGGCACTCGTCAGCGTCGATACCGGCCCGCCCGTGACGTACAACGACCCGGCGCTCACCGAGCGGATGCTGCCAACGCTGCGCCAAGTGGCGGGCGCGAGTAGAGTTCAGCTCAACCCACCGCTCACACCCGCGGAAGACTTCTCGCGCTATCAGGAGCGTATTCCGGGTCTGTTCTTCTTCCTCGGCATCACGCCGCCGGGTACCGATCCCCGCAGCGTCGCGCCGAACCACTCGCCACGCTTTTTCGTGGATGAGGCGGCGCTTCCGACCGGCGTGCGCGCCCTCGCACATCTCGCTGTGGATTATTTGACGGCGAGACAGTAGTCGGCCACCGGCTGTCAGCCATCGGCCATCAGCCGACGCGACAACCCGGTGAGCATGCGTTTAACCTGCATAACGGCAGCCTCGCACTCCGCATGTCGCCCCTTCGAGATGTATTCGAGATCGGCGGCGAGGAGTAGATGGTTTTCCAGTTCACTCGCCGAGCCAAATGCGATGCGCAAGAATCGGCCGAAGTCCTTTGCACTCTTCCTTGCAGATCCCTCGGCGATATTCGCGCCGACTGATGAAGCACACCGGCGAATCTGAGCGGTCAGGCCGAACCGTTCGTCTTCTGGGAACGATTTCGTGACGACGTAAAGCTCCAACGTAAGTTGATGCGCCTTCTGCCACACCACTAGGTTTCTGAACGGACTCAAACAGACAGCCTCGTGATAGGTTCCCCTAGCAATGCCTCTTTGATGCAAATAGCAGTAACCATCTTCACGCGTAAGTGAATCAGACGACGGCGTATAGCACTGTTTGCCGAAAGCCGCCGGCTGACGGCTGACGGCCAAGAACTTGGCATGTAGGGGAGCAATTACTAGGTTGTATTCCGCTCCTTTCCAGGCGAGACAAGATGCGTACCAGCAATCCGGCATTGAACGCCAAGACCTTCGAGCGGTACGGCCCCATAGCTGCCGGCGAAGGGATGACCATTGAGGGCACGGTCAATCGCGCCGGATTCCTGCTGCTCGTGCTCGTCGCCACGGCGACGTGGACGTGGATGCAGACCTCCGCCGGGGTGCCGGTCCAGGGATATCTGTGGGGCGGATTGATCGGCGGCTTCGTTGTCGCGTTAATCACGATCTTCAAGCCCACCGTAGCACCCTTCACCGCCCCCGTCTACGCTGCACTGGAAGGACTCGCCCTCGGCGCCATCTCGGCGATGCTCGAGGCGCGATACCCCGGGATCGTGATTCAGGCGGTGGCGCTGACGTTCGGGACGCTGTTCGCGCTGCTGATCGCCTATCGCTCACGCCTCATTCCCGTCACGCAGAACTTCAGGCTCGGTATAGTCGCTGCCACGGGAGGCATCGCGATTTTCTACCTGGTGGCGATGGGCCTCAGCTTCTTTGGCATTCGCATTGCGTTTCTGCACGAGGGCAGCGCGCTCGGCATTGGCTTCAGCGTGTTCGTGGTGGTGATCGCAGCCCTGAATTTGGTGCTGGATTTCGACTTCATCGAAAAGGGCGCTGAGCACGGCGCGCCGAAGTTCATGGAGTGGTACGGCGCATTCGGCTTGATCGTGACGTTGGTCTGGTTGTACTTGGAGATTCTGCGGTTACTGAGCAAGCTGCGGAGTCGATAACGGGTGCGCGGTGAGTGGTGCGCGGTGCGCGGGCGACGTGCAGTCCCGCTCACCGCGCACCGCTCACGAATGGACCGGTTTCACATCCTCACCGAATCTCTTTCCCAGCGCCTTCAGGTAGCCGTCTAGGGATCCGTAATAGCCGAAGACAAAGCGTGACAGGAAGCGGAAGACCGGATTCCCGATCCACCCCGCTTCCGTCACGCCGATTCGCGTGACTCCCGAATCCGACGTCAGCTCGTAGGTCCACGTCCCACCAAACGCGGCACCCGCGCTCGTGTCGATCTTCGTAACGAGTCGGCGCGGCGGCGCGGACTCCATCACGACCAGCGGCACGTCGAAGTCGCTCATCTTCTGTCGCCAGACCTCGTGCCCGTCCTGATCGGGCTGCCGCACGGATTCCTTGATCTCGGGCCACCAGGCGGTGATGCCGCCGAGGTCGCGCACCACCTTCCACACGCTATCGGCTGGCTCATGTATTGAGACGGTGCTCGTCGCGCGGTGCTCGCGCGGAACGAATGCGCCGACCAGCGCGATCAACGCGACGAGCCCAAACACGCCGCCAATAATGATGAGCACCCATTTCATGGCGGTTGATAATACCTTTGGGCATGGACGCCGATAAGGTCCGCGTCGATAAATGGCTGTGGGCCGCCCGGTTCTTCAAGACTCGCGGCCTGGCTGCGGCCGCGGTCGGCGGTGGCAAGGTTTACGTCAACGGCAGCCGTGCTAAACCCGCCAAGCAGGTTCAGGTCGGCGACACGCTTCGCGTCCGCGTCGGACCGTACGATTGGTTCGTGACCGTGCGCGCAGTGACGGAGCGTCGTGGGTCAGCGCGAGACGCGCAACTTCTCTACGACGAATCCCCTGAAGGCCGGGCCGCCCGCGAGCGGCTCGCCGAAGCCCACAAGATCGCGCCGGCCCCCACCTATCAAGGCAAGGGCCGGCCGACTAAAAAAGACCGCCGCGAGCTGCAGCGGCTCGAGGAGGGCGAAGGCTAGAGCTTCAAGAGCCGCACGTTCCCCGATCCAGTTTCCACCGAGAGGCGGCCGCGGCCGTCGCCCAAGGTCCCGGTGACGTGATCATGCTCGATGCGGCGCACCTGCAGCGTCAACCCGCCCAGATCGATATCGCCGCTGCCGGTATCGAGATCCACTTCAGCGCCCACGGTCGGCGGTACCCTCAGCGTGACGTCGCCCGAGCCGGTCTCGATGCGCAGCGAGCGGAACGCCGTCGTCAGCGCGACGTCCACGTTGCCGCTTCCCGTCTCGAACGACAGCTCATCCCCCGAGGAGCCGGTCGCATCGATGTCCCCCGATCCGGTTTCGACGTCAAGCGTGGCGGCCTTGCCGTCCGTAAGCGTCACGTTG
>Ga0193739_1000076_pt1 | contig 23637 bp, 22 predicted proteins | sample L2a2metaG_FD_144926 | JGI IMG/M metagenome (GOLD analysis project Ga0193739, IMG submission 144926) | Soil microbial communities from a riparian zone of the East river system, Colorado, United States - L2a2 | ecosystem: Environmental > Terrestrial > Soil > Riparian zone | place: USA: East River...
CGGCAACGAAGGGGTGTCGGCCACGGTGAACCAGACTCCCGGGGCGATTGGGTACGTCGAGCTGGGCTACGCCCTGATCAACAAAATGGCCTATGGCCAGGTGCGGAACAGCGCCGGCAGTTTCGTTGCCCCGACGCTCGAGGCGGTCACGGCCGCCGCCGCGGGCGTGCTCAGTAAGATGGGTGCGAACACCGACTTCCGCGTGTCGCTCACGAACCCTGAGGGCGCCACGGCCTATCCCATCTCCACGATGACCTGGCTGCTAGTGCGCAAGACCTACCCCGACGCGGCCAAGGCCAAAGCCCTGGTGCAGTTCATCTGGTGGGCTGAGACCGAAGGCCAGGCGGCTGCGCCCACGCTCGGCTACGCCCCGCTGCCCGAGCAGCTGCGGCCGTGGATCCAGGCACGGCTGAAGGCCATCACGGCGGGCGGGCAGCCCGTCTGGACGGGCTCGGCCACGCAGTAACGCAGCCCTTCACAGCCCGCAGACCCACCCCGGATCTCGGCGCACCGCCGGAGTCCGGGGTGGCGTTTTTCCGGTCCGGAGTGACAATTCCGTTACACCGTTGTGACGGACAGCCCACCCTCCACCGGTAGGTTTCCCGCGGCGATGACCACCCTCCCGATCGAGCCGGTTCCGGGCCCCCCCCCGAGCATCGAAACGCCGAGCGCCGAGCCCCGTTGGGCCTCGCTGCGCGGCGTCAATGCCAGCGATCGGATCTACAAGGGCATCCTGACCGTTCTGGCACTGGCCCTCCCGTTCCTGTTCGTCGCGCTGTTCGTCCAGCTGTCTGTCAGCGCCCTGCCCGCGATCAAGCGCTTCGGCTTCTCGTTCCTCTGGACCTCCACCTGGGACCCGGTGGCGGAGATCTACGGGGCGGCCCCGATGATCTTCGGGACGCTCGCGTCGTCCCTGATCGCGCTGCTCATCGCGGTGCCGCTGGCGCTCGGCGTCGCGATCTTCCTCACGGAGTTCGCTCCCCGTCGGGTGCGCCAGCCGGTGGCGTTCCTCGTGGAGATGCTCGCGGCGATCCCCAGCGTGGTGTACGGGCTGTGGGGCGTCTTCGTCCTGATCCCGTTCCTGCGGAGCTACGTCGTCCCGCCTCTCAAGGCGGTGCTGGGGTGGACGCCGTTCTTCCAGGGCGTCTTCTACGGCAACTCGCTCCTCGCCGGCGGCATCATCCTGGCGATTATGATCGTGCCCTACATCGCCGCGGTGTCGCGCGAAGTCCTCCTCGCCGTGCCGGTGAGCCAACGCGAGGCGGCGCTCGGGATGGGGGCGACCCGCTGGGAGGCCGTCTGGACCGCCGTCCTGCCCTATGGCCGCGCCGGCCTGATCGGGGCCGTCATCCTCGGGCTGGGCCGCGCGCTGGGCGAGACGATGGCGGTCACGTTGGTGATCGGCAACCGGCACGACATCAGTCTCTCGGCGTTGCAGCCCGCCTACACGATGGCCGCCGCGATCGCGAACGAGTTCAGCGAAGCCACGACCAACATGTACCTGTCGGCGTTGTTCGAGGTGGGCCTGATCCTCTTCGTCATCACCGTGCTCGTGAACGCGTTCGCCCGGCTGCTCATCTGGCGTGTCGCGCGCGGCGCCGCCGTGGGGAGTAAGGCGCTGTGAGCGCCCGCACCGTCCGTCGCCGCATCACCAGCGGCGTGATGACCGGACTCGTCGCCGCCCTGTCGTTCACCGCGGTTCTGGCGCTCGTGCTCATCCTCGGCGACCTGATCGCCAAGGGCGCATCGTCCATCGATTGGGCGTTTTTCACGAAGAGCCCCGTGCCGGCGGGAGAGTCGGGCGGCGGGGTCGCGAACGCGATCGTCGGCACCGGCATCATCGTCGGCCTGGCGGCGCTGATTGGACTCCCCATCGGCATCGGGGCCGGGCTCTACCTCGCCGAGTACGGTTCGGGGCGGCTGGGGTTCCTGGTGCGATTCATCGCCGACGTCATGAACGGTACGCCGTCCATCGTGATCGGGATCTTCGCCTGGACCTGGATGGTCAAGCCGGTGGGCCGATTCTCGGCGCTCGCGGGAAGCGCCGCCCTGGCCATCCTGATGATCCCGATGATCGCGCGGACCACCGAGGAGATGGTGCGTCTCGTCCCCCACTCCCTGCGAGAGGCGGCGCTGGCGCTCGGCTACCCGCGCTGGCGTACGTCGCTGCGCGTCGTGGCGCGCACCGCGCTGGGCGGGATCGTCACGGGGTGCCTCGTGGGCGTCGCGCGCGTCGCCGGAGAGACGGCGCCGCTCCTCTTTACGGCGCTCGGCAATCTCAACTTCGAGACAGACGTCCGCCACCCGATGCAGACCCTGTCGCTGCAGATATACGTGTATGCGACGGGCCCGTTCGAAGAGTGGCACCGCATGGCGTGGGCCGCCGCGCTCGTGTTGATGGCCCTCGTGCTCATCCTCGCTATGGTCGCCCGTTGGGTGACGAGGCAACGCTATGGTCGCGGCCGCTAACGTCCGCCTCCGGCTCGAGACGGTGCGCCTCACGGCGCTGTTCAACCGCAATGCGGCAGTGCGGGAAGTGTCCATTCTGTTCCCTGCACACACCGTCACGGCCATCATCGGCCCGTCGGGGTGCGGCAAGAGCACCTTCCTGCGCTGCCTGAACCGCATGCACGAGCTGTCGGAGGGCGGCTGGGTCACGGGTAAGGTGCTGCTCGACGACGTGGACATCTACGCCAACGACGTGAATCCGATCCAGCTGCGGCGCCGGATCGGGATGGTGTTCCAGCGGCCGACGCCCTTCCCGACAATGTCGATCTACGACAACGTCGCGGCGGGGCTGCGCGTCAACGGCCGCCGCCCGCGAAACGAAATGGACGAGGCCGTGGAGCGCGCCCTCCGCCAGGCGGCGATATGGGACGAGGTGAAGGACCGGCTCCACACCAGCGCGCTGGAGCTGTCGGGTGGGCAGCAGCAGCGGCTCTGCATCGCGCGCGCCATCGCGCCCCAGCCCGAGATCCTGCTCCTCGACGAGCCCACTGCCTCGCTCGACCCCGCCGGCACGCAGCGGATCGAGGAGCTGTGCCACGAGCTGAAGCGGCTCTACACCATCGTCATCGTCACGCACAACCTGCAGCAGGCCGCGCGCGTGTCGGACTACACGGCCTTCTTCTATATGGGCGGTCTAGTCGAGGTGGGACGCACCAGCGAGCTGTTCACGAAGCCCCAGGTGGAGCAGACCGAGCAGTACATCACGGGGAGGTTCGGTTGATCGCGTCCCCCGGGCCGGTCCTCGACACCCGCGCCTACAGCTTCTGGTACGGGCCGACGCAGGCGCTGTACGAGGTCACGAGCCTGATTCCGCGGCGCGCGGTCACCGCCCTGATCGGGCCTTCGGGGTGCGGCAAGACGACATTCCTGCGGTCGATCAACCGGCTGCACGACGTGACGCCGGGGACGCGGCACACGGGCGACATTCTGCTCGAAGGGGTCTCCGTGTTCGCGCCGGGGACCGACACCGTGGGGTTGCGGCGCCGCGTGGGCATGGTGTTTCAGCGGCCCAATCCGTTCCCCAAGTCCGTGTACGACAACGTCGCCTATGGTCCGCGCATCAATGCCCTCTGCGCCCCCCGGGAGCTCCCCGACCGCGTGGAGCGGGCGCTGCGCCAGGCGGCGCTGTGGGACGAGGTGCGCGACCGGCTGCGCGAGCCCGGGACGGCGCTGTCGGGGGGCCAGCAGCAGCGTCTCTGCATCGCGCGGGCCCTCGCCAACGAGCCCGACGTGCTCCTCATGGACGAGCCCTGCTCGGCGCTCGACCCGATCGCGACCCAGCGGATCGAGGAGCTGATCGTGGAGCTGAAGCAGACCTACACGATCGTGATCGTCACGCATAACATGCAGCAGGCGGCACGCGTCTCCGACTACGCGGGGTTCTTCTACCTCGGCAAACTGGTTGAATTCGGGGTGACGGAACAGATCTTCACCCGGCCCGCGGACGAGCGGACGGAAGCCTACATCACGGGGCGGTTCGGATGACCGACAACAGAAACCCCGCGGCCACGCCGCGGGGTAAAGGACAGGTTCCATGAGCACAGAAGCGCACCGGCATTTCCATGACGAGCTCTCGGAGCTCAAGGTCACCCTGCTCAACATGTCGGGCGACGCGCAAGCCGCGCTCGCCGCGGCCGTCGAGGCGCTGCTGCAACGCGACGGCCGTAAGGCCGAGGACGTCATCGCAAACGACCGCGAGCTCGACCGCCAGGAGAACGAGATCGAGGAGAAGGTGATCCGCCTCCTGGCAACGCAACAGCCGATGGCGCGGGACCTCCGGTTCCTCACAGCGGCGATGAAAATCGCGAACGACCTGGAGCGCGTCGGCGACCACGCCGTCAACATCGCGCAATCGGCCGAGCGCCTGCTCGTCAACCGGCCGATCGTCCCGGAGCCCGAGCTGGTCGAGATGGTGCGCCAGGCGCGCACCATGCTGGCCGACGCGCTCGACGCCTTCGTACGCGGTGACGCGCAGGCGGGACGGGCGATCTGCCGCCGCGACGACGGCGTCGACGCGCTGCATCAGTCGATGTTCCGCATTCTCCTGACGCATATGATGGAGGATCCGCACATCATCGGCGCGGCGATGGATTTGTTCCTCGTCAGCCGCAACCTCGAGCGCGTGGCCGATCTGGCGACGAACATCGCGGAAGACGTCGTCTTCCTCGTGGAGGGAAAGAGCATCAAGCACCACGCCGAGGATATCGGGACCTGAAGACGATTCTGTTCCTGTGCGTCGCCAACGCGGCGCGCAGCCAGATGGCAGAAGGGCTGGCGCGGGCGATGGCGCCGGGAGAAGGCTACCGATTCCTCAGTGCCGGCTCGCACCCGGGAACGTTGAACTCTCTCGCCGTTCGCGCGCTCGCCGAGCAGGGCATCGACATCGCGCACCACGGCTCCAAGGGCTTGGACGACGTGCCGCTCGCCCAAGTCGATGTGATCGTCACGTTGTGTGCGGAAGAGGTCTGCCCGTTCGTCCCCGGCGCCGTGCAACGCCTTCACTGGCCGCTGCCCGATCCCACTGACCTCGCGGGGTTCCGCTCGGCGCGCGACGCGCTGCGGCGCTTACTGCCGGCGCTCTGGTCCGATCAGCCGTAGGTGCGGTAGCGGTAGTATCCCGACGGCGGCTGGGGACGCCGCCGCAGCGCATCCTCCGATGCGAAAAATCGGATCAGGATCAATCCGGCGACGAAGCCGCCGATGTGCGCGAAGAACGCGGTCCCGCCTCGGTCGATGCCGCTGAGCGTCACCAACCCCCCCAGCAACTGCAGCACCGCCCAGTAGCCGAGCATCACGTACGCCGGCAGCGCGACCGTCGTCACGAAGAACCCGAGAAACAGGAGCGTGTGCACGCGCACCCGTGGGTACAGCAGCAGGTAGGCGCCCAGGACGCCGCTGATCGCACCCGACGCGCCCACCATCGGCACGATCGAGTTCGGACCGATCATCATCTGAGCCGCGGCCGCCGCGGTCCCGCACAGCAGGTAGAAGACGACGAATCGCCCATGCCCCATCACATCCTCGATGTTGTTCCCGAACACCCACAGGAATACCATGTTGCCGATCAAGTGGAGCCACCCGCCGTGCATGAACATCGACGTGATGAGGGTCGAATAGTGCGGTTGCACGTCGACGAGGCAGAAGAGGCCCGGCGCCAGCTCCAGCCCGGTCCCCGGTTTGACCGTCTGGAGCAGCTCGCCAGGGACCAGGCCGAGGTCACAGACGGAGCGCACCAGCGGCTCGGCGACCCCCATCCCCTGAACGAGCACCCAGGCCAGCACGTTGGCGGCGATGAGCCCGAGGGTGACGACCGGCGGGAGGTCTGTCGGATTCTCGTCTTTGTAGGGGAACATGGCTGAAGAATCTAGGCGGGTAGACGCGTAGTCGGTTAGGCGGTTAGAATGACCTAGCCGTCCTCACTTTCTGCCTTTTTGGCGCTTTTGCCGGGCACGGGGCTTGCCCGATGCGACCGCCGGTAGCGTCTGCGCATCCCTTCCCTATCAGGAGCCGTTCATATGCCGGAGAAGATCATCGGGATCGACCTCGGGACGACCAATTCGGTCGTGGCCGTCATGGAGGGCGGCGACCCGGTCGTCATTCCCAACGCTGAGGGTGGCCGCACGACGCCCTCCGTCGTGGCGTTCACGAAGGACGGCGAGCGGCTGGTGGGCCAGGTGGCCAAGCGGCAGGCGGTGACGAACCCGCAGAACACGGTGTTCTCGATCAAGCGGTTCATGGGACGCCGGATCAACGAAGTGACGGAGGAGACCAAGCGGGTCCCCTATAAGGTGGTCCCCGGTCCAAACGAGCTCGTCGCGGTAGAAATCCAGGGGAAGAAGTACACACCTCCTGAGATCTCCGCGATGATCCTCCAGAAGATGAAGCAGACGGCCGAGGACTACCTCGGTCACAAGGTCGAGAAGGCGGTGATCACGGTCCCCGCCTACTTCAACGATTCGCAGCGCCAGGCGACGAAGGACGCCGGCAAGATCGCGGGGCTCGACGTGGTACGCATCATCAACGAGCCCACCGCCTCGGCACTCGCCTACGGGCTCGATAAGAAGAAGGAAGAGAAGATCGCGGTGTACGATCTGGGCGGCGGTACCTACGACATTTCCGTGCTCGAGCTCGCTGAAGGCGTGTTCGAGGTGAAGAGCACGAACGGCGACACGCACCTGGGCGGCGACGATTTCGACGCGCGGGTGATGCAGTGGCTCGTCGATGAGTTCAAGCGCGACCAGGGCATCGATCTCTCGAAGGATCCGATGGCCCTGCAGCGCCTCAAGGAAGCCGCCGAGAAGGCCAAGATGGAGCTGTCGACCGTGATGCAGACGGAGATCAATCTCCCGTTCATCACCGCCGACCAGTCGGGGCCCAAGCACCTGAACCTGACGCTCTCGCGGGCCAAGTTCGAGCAGCTGGTGGACGACCTGGTGAAGCGGACGATTCCACCGATGGAACAGGCGCTCAAGGACGCCGGGCTCAAGCCGTCGGAGATCGACGAAGTGATCCTGGTCGGCGGCCAGACGCGGATGCCGAAGGTCCAGGAGATCGTGAAGAGCTTCTTCGGGAAGGACCCCCACAAGGGCGTGAATCCGGACGAGGTGGTCGCGATCGGCGCGGCGATCCAGGGTGGCGTGCTCGCGGGCGAGGTGAAGGACGTCCTATTGCTCGACGTCACGCCGCTATCGCTCGGCATCGAGACGCTGGGCGGCGTCACGACGGTACTGATTCCGCGCAACACGACGATCCCGACGAAGAAATCGGAGGTCTTCTCGACGGCCGAGGACAACCAGACGACGGTCGAGATCCACGTGTTGCAGGGTGAACGCCAGATGGCTGTGGACAACCGGACGATCGGCAAGTTCCAGCTCACCGGTCTGCCGCCCGCCCCACGCGGCGTGCCGCAGGTCGAGGTGACCTTCGACATCGACGCGAACGGCATCCTGCACGTGTCGGCCAAGGACAAGGCCACCGGGAAAGAGCAGAAGATCCGCATCGAGGCCTCCTCCGGCCTCGGTGACAAGGACATCGACAAGATGGTCAAGGAGGCGGAGGCGCACGCCGCGGAGGACCAGCGGCGGCGCGATGAGATCGAGCGGCGCAACCGGCTCGACACGATGGTGTACGATGTGGAGAAGAATTCCAAAGAGTGGGCGGACAAACTCGAAGCCGGCCTCAAGACGCGGCTCGATGCAGCCGTGAGCGGCGCCAAGCAGGCGCTCCGCAGCGGTAACGCGGACGACATCGGCCGCGCGCTCGAAGAGCTGCAGCAAGCGTATTCCGCGGCTGGCGCGTCCATCTACGCGGCCTCCCGCGGTGCCCAACCCGCAGACGCTGGTGGGCCAACTGGGACCGATGGCCAGCCGGGCGCGGATGCCACGAGCGGCGCGAAGCAGGACAACGTGGTCGATGCCGACTACGAAATCGTGGACGACGACAAAAACAAGAAGCCATAAAAGGGGGAGCAGATGTCGGTACGTACTAGGGATTGGTTGAAGTTCGGCGCGCTGGTCGCGATGGCGTTTGTGTTCGGACTCGCCTTCGCCTCGGCGCTCGACCTGCCCACGCAAGGAAACGCCGCCGAGCGATCGGCGGAGGTCTTGCAGGGCGTGACGGCCCCCGCTTCCCCCCTGCGCACGATTCCTGCCGCCGGGCCGGCGGCGGATCTGGGTGCGGCCTTCGCCGCGGTGGCGGAGCACGTCAAGCCGGCCGTAGTATTCGTGAAATCCGAGCGGCACGAACGGGCCCAGGCACGGCGCCTGCCGCAAGGGTTCGAGGACTTCTTCCAGATCCCGCGTCGCCCCCAACGCGAACAGGGGACGGGATCGGGGTTCATCGTTTCTCCCGACGGCTACATCCTCACCAACAACCACGTCGTGCAGGGGGCGGACCGCGTGACCGTGCGGCTGCTCGACAATCGTGAGTTTACGGCGCGCATCATCGGCACCGACCCTTCGACCGACGTCGCGGTCATCAAGATCCCCGCGACCGGCCTGACGACGGTCAGCTTCGCCAACTCCGACTCGACGCGCATCGGCGAATGGGTGCTGGCGATCGGCAACCCGCTCGGCGAAGCGTTCACCTTCACAGTGACCGCCGGCATTGTCAGCGCCAAGGGAAGGCTGCTGGCGGGGCTGCAGCGGAACGACTACTCGATCCAGGACTTCATTCAGACCGACGCCGCGATCAATCCCGGCAACTCGGGCGGACCGCTCGTCAACGTGCGCGGCCAGGTCATCGGCATCAATTCGGCGATCGCGAGCGAGACCGGTTTCTACGCCGGGTACGGATTCGCCATCCCCATCAACCTGGCGCGCACGGTGATGACGCAGCTGATCGCGTCGGGCCATGTGGAGCGGGCGGTGATCGGCATCAGCATCCGGCCGGTTCGGCCCGTCGATGCCGAGGCCGCGAAGCTGAAAGAGATCCGCGGCGTCGTGGTGAACGACTTCACGCCCCCCGACAATTCGCCGGCGCGCCGGGCCGGGATCCAACAGGGCGACATCATCATCGCGGTCGATGGCGAGCCCATCGAGTCGGTCTCTCAGCTCCAGCAGAAGGTGGGCTTCAAGAAGCCGGGTGAGACCGTGCAGGTATCGGTCGTGCACGAAGGTGGCGCGCGGCAGACGGTCGCGGTGCGGCTGACGGCGGCGCCGGGTGCCGCGGACGACCCCGAGCAGGTGTCGGCGACGGGCGCGAGCCCGGAGAAGGGCGGCATCGCACCCAAGGAAGAGACGTTAGGCATCTCCGTCGAGCCGCTGTCACAGGAAGATGCGCGGGAGCCCACGCTGCGCGCCGTGGCGCGCTCCGGGGGCGGCCTGGTCGTCACCGAAGTCTCTCCCGACGGCCCGGCGTACCAAGAGCTCGCCGACCCGTCGAACGGCGGGCCCGACATCATTCTGAAGGTGAACGGACAGCCGACCCGGACGCGCGCCGAGTTCCGCGCGGCGCTGGCCGGCGCGAAGTCCGGCGACATCGTCACGCTGACGGTGCTGTCGCGCGCGTCGACGCGCTGGCAACAGCGGATCGTGCGCATCAAACTGCCGTAAGGCAGTCTTGACGGGCCGGAAAGCAAATCGGGGGTCGGCGCTAGCCGGCCCCCGATGTCATTTTCCGGCCCGTGGCGCTACGGAGCCCGGCGTTCCGTCAGCATCACCACGGCCGTCGCGAGCAGCCAACCGACGAACAGCGCCTGAGTGTAGTAGAGGTTCGGCGACATCTCACTGCATACCAGCGCGACGGCGCCGTTCGCCACGGCGACGGCGAACGCCGCCCACCCGAGCCAGCGCGGATACACCTTCCCGTTGAGGATCGCCCAGCCGAACACATACGCCACGAGCCCCAGTGCGAACGTCGCGAGCCGCTCGGCGGCGAGACCCGCCGGGTGCAGCATGTCGTAGACGAACACCGCGTGCGTGCCGGTGAGCCCCGTGTCCGACGTCGTGTACGCTTGGGCGAGGTGCCACCCGGCCCCCACCATGAAGAGCACGTTCATCGCCCACACGGCGAACGCGAAGCCCGCGAGCCAGACGCCGGCTCGGGCCGGCGCCGAGCCCGGCGTGTCGGTGTGGCGGAGCGCGACGCCGATCAGGCCGGCGTACATCAGCGGCATGCCGAACAGCAGCGCCCAGTGGATCGCGCGCCATCCGGCAGTCGCGGCGACGGTCGCGAGCTGCGCGGCCCCGTCGCCCTCGAGCCACGGATGCATCAACCCGGCGGCACCGGCGAGCAGCGAGCCCGCCAGGAGACAGAGTCCGTAAAACAGGGGACGGCGCGTCATGCACTAATCTAGCACGTGCGCAGGCTGGGGATATATTCTCGGGGATGCAACTCAACCGAATCCTGCGCGAAGGCTTCATCGCTGGCTGCATCGGCGCGGCGATCGTAGCGGTCTGGTTCCTCGTCATCGACGCCATCAATGGGCGCCCCTTCTTCACGCCGGCGATGCTCGGCAGCGCCGTCTTCTGGGGTGCGCACGAGCCCGCGGGCGTGGTGATCGAGTACTCCCGGATCATCGGTTACACCATGATCCACGTGAGCGCGTTCGTCGTGGTAGGCTGCATCGCGGCGGCGCTTGCGGCCGAGGTCGAGGTCGCGCCCTCGACGCTGTTCCTGGTCGTGGTGGGATTCTGCTTCTTCGAGGTGGGATTCTACATCCTCGTCGCCCTGCTCGCCAAGCCCCTGCTCGGCTATCTCGCGTGGTGGAACGTGGCGATCGGCAACGGCCTCGCCGCCCTCGCCATGGGCTACTACCTCTGGCGCGAGCACCCCAAGATCGGCGAAGAGCTGCGACGCCATCCCCTGGGAGAAACCGAGGACGGGGAATAGGGACTAGGGGCTAGGGCCTGGGGCCTAGGGCCTAGGGTGTGCCCCAAGCCCTAGGCCCCAGCCCCGTAGGCTTCCCTGGGAACCGCCCGCTCGGCCTCGCCGCGCCCCTCCCAGGTGGACCACCGGAACCACACGACCGTCATCGCCCCCCACAGGGCGAGTCCCCCGATCACCCACATGAGGAGCCCTCCGATCTGCTGATCGGCGAGCGCGCCGACGTCCTCCCAGACGCGAGGCGCCTCGGCATAGAACGGGTACAGCACGGAATCGGATAGGGTGATCAGCGCGCCCGTGACGGACATCGGGAGGCCGAGGAGGAACAGGTACAGCATCTGGCCGGGATAGGGGATCCGCGGCAGCTCGGGGACCGGAGACAGCACCGGCCACCACATCAGCACGGCGGTCGCGAGAAAGACGAGGTGCTGCACGATGTGGAGTCCGTGATGGCGCAGAGCGGCCTCATAGAACACGGGAACGTGCCACAGCACGATCGGCGCCGTGAACGTCGCCGCGGCGAGCACGGGTCGGGTGAGCACCGGCGCCACCGCCTTCACCCAGCGGGGCGCGAGGAGCGGCCGGACGACCCAGGCCGGCGTCCCATAGAGCAAGAGCGGCGGGAACAGCAGTGTCAGGAGCAGGTGCTGCGCCATGTGGGCGCTGAACAGGTAGGTGTCGGACAGGTTGTGCAGCGGGCCATTGAGAGCCCCGAAAAGCACGAGCAAGGCTCCGGCAAAGCTTACAACCTGGCGTCGTGTCGTCTTGAGACCGCCTAGACGCACGTAGAGCCCGCCTAGGAGGACGAGCCCGATCACGACGCTGGGGTGCAGGTCCATGTTAAGGGATCAGGGGCTGGGGCCTGGGACCGCAAGCTCCCTAGCCCCCAGGCCCTAGGCCCCAGTCCTCAGGCGCACCGCTCCGAAGAAGAGGAAGAGCAGGCCGATCATCACGCCGACGGCGAGAAGCAGCGGGAAGCTGAACAGGAACGCGAACAAGCGGCTGTCGAACTTGAGATGCATGTAGAACAGCACCACCAACACGAACTTGAGCGCCGACAACACGAGCAGGACGGGGATGAGCACCGCTTGGAAGGCGGGGACGTAGAACACGCCCACCTCGATCAGCGTGATGATCACGAGGATCGCGGCGATGCGAAGATAGGTCCCGGTGCTCGCGTGTGCCTGCTCGCTCATCTGGCCTCCACTCACTGAATCAGGTACACGAGGGTGAAGATCACGATCCACACGACGTCCACGAAGTGCCAGTACAGTCCGGTGATTTCGACCGTGACCGCCTGCTCCGGCTCGAGCTTGCCGCGCAACGCCTGGACCCAGAGCGTGAGCAGCCAGATCACTCCCACCGTCACGTGCGCGCCGTGCGTCCCCGTGAGCACGTAGAACGTGGAGCCGAACAGGTTGGTCGTGAGCCCCAAGCCCCGATGGGCAAAGTGGTTGAACTCCCACACCTGGCCACCGAGGAAGATGAGGCCCAGCAGCGCGGTGACGAAGAGCCACAGCTTCCCCTGCCGCATGTCGCCGCGCTGGATCGCGGCCAGCGCCAGCACCATCGCGAGGCTGGACATGAGCAGGTCGAAGGTGCTGAACGACGTGAACGGGATGTTGAGCACTTCGTGAGGGTACGGCCCGACGGTGCTCTTCCCCTTGTAGATCAGGTAGGTCGAGATCAGCGAGCCAAACAGCAAGCACTCCGATCCGATGAACGCCCAGAACGCCATCTTCCGGTTGTCCAGGCCCATGCTGGTGTGGTGCGCGTGGCTCATCTCAGACCTCAAAGGGCTCGTAGGCCCAGCGATAGATGCCGACGATCACGACGGCCAAGCCCACGAACACGAGCCACAACTGATGCGAGATCGCGGCGATTGCCATCAGGGGCAAGCCTACCGCTGTGATCAGCGGCCACCAGGAGCCGCCGGGCACGTGGATCGGCGCGGGCGGCGTCAGGGGGAGCGGCGCCATGGCGCCGTGGTGCTCCGTGACCCACAGCGGCAGACGACTCTCGACCCGGGGAATCACGGTGAAATTGTACACAGGTGGTGGTGATGGAATCGCCCACTCGAGAGTGGCGCCCTGCCAGGGATCGTTGCCCGCCACCTCACCCCGCTTCCGAGCCCACCACAGGTTCACCAGGAACACGAGCACCGAGACGCCGATCAGGAACGCGCCCGCGGTCGAGATCTCATTCAATCGGGTGACGCCCAGCTCCGCGCCGTACGTGTAGATCCGGCGCGGCATGCCGAGCAAGCCGCTGAAGTGCATCGGGAAGAACGCCAGGTTCATGCCGACGAACGTCAGCCAGAAGTGCCACTTGCCGAGCGCCTCGGAGAGGAGCCGGCCGGTCATCTTGGGCCACCAGTAGTACATCCCGGAGAACAACCCGAGCATCGTGCCGCCGAACAGCACGTAGTGGATGTGCGCCACGACGTAGTAGGTATCGGTCTGCTGCAGATCTGCGGGGGGTGAGGCGTGCGTGACGCCCGAGAGTCCGCCGATGATGAACATCGCGATGAACCCGACGGCGAACAGCATCGCGGTCGTGAAGCGGATTTGGCCGCCCCACATCGTGCCGATCCAGTTGAAGATCTTCACGCCCGTCGGTACGGCGATGAGCATCGTCGTGGCGGCGAAGACCGAGTCGGCGATGGGCCCTAGCCCCACGGAAAACATGTGGTGGCTCCACACGCCCCACCCCATGAAGCCGATCAGCACGCCCGAATACACGACCACCGTGTAGCCGAACAACGGTTTGCGCGAGAAAGTGGGCAGGACTTCGGACACGATGCCCATCGCGGGCAGGATGAGGATGTAGACCTCGGGGTGCCCGAACAGCCAAAAGAGATGCTGCCACAGGATGGGATCGCCGCCGCCCGACGGCACGAAGAAGTGCGTCCCGAAGAAGCGGTCGAACATGAGGAGCACCAGCGCCACGGTGATCACCGGGAACGCGGTAATCACCAGGAACTGCGTGACGAGCGTCATCCAGGAGAACGCGGGGAGGCGCATCAGCTTCATCCCCGGCGCCCGCATGTTCAGGATCGTGACGATGAAGTTGAAGCCCGCGGCGAGCGACGCGATGCCGAGGATCTGGAGGCCCAGCACCCAGAAGTCGATGTTCGGCCCCGGCGAGAACTGCCGCGAGGTCAGGTTGGCGTAGCCAAACCAGCCGGCGTCGGGCGCGACCGAGAGCGTCCCGGTGCCGAACAGCGGCCCCGCGACGAAGCTCGCGTTCATGAACAGGCCGCCGAGCAGGAACACCCAGTAGCTGAAGGCGTTGAGCCGCGGGAAAGCGACGTCGCGCGCGCCGATCTGCAGCGGGATGATGTAGTTGAAGAAGGCCGCTGAGAGCGGCATCAGCGCCAGGAACACCATCGTCGTGCCGTGCATCGTGAACATCTGATTGTAGATCTCGGCACTCACGCCGATGCCTTCCGGCCGCGAGAGCTGGGCGCGGATCACCAACGCCTCGAGCCCGCCGATCAGGAAGAATCCGAGAGCGGTCCAGAAATAGAGCAGGCCGATGCGCTTGTGGTCGGTGGTCGTCAGCCAGCTCTTCATTGCAGGCTCTGGAGGTAGGCGACGAGCGCCGCCATCTGGTCTTCGGGCAAGGGCATGGCGGGCATCAGCGAGCCGGGCTTCAAGCCCGGCGCGTTGGCGATCCAACGCCGCAGCCACTCCGTGGTGTTAGGCATCATCGCGCCGGCCAGGGTCGTGCGGCTGCCGACGTGGGTGAGGTTGGGCCCCACCGTGCCGCGCGCCTGCGGCAGGCCCGCGATTGTGTGGCAGGCGATGCAGGCGCCACGCGCGAAAGCCTGCTGGCCGCGCTCCTCCGGCGATCCGCGGGCGGGGACCGCTGCAGCGGCCTTCTGGCGAGCCACCCAGGCGGCGAACGCGGAGTCGGACTCGACGAACACGCGCAGCCGCATGTTGGCGTGAGACGCGCCGCAGAACTCGGCGCACTGACCCGCGACCTCACCGAGCGAATCAGCCGTGAAGGCGATGCGCGTGATCCGCCCCGCTGTCAGGTCGCGCTTCCCGCCCAGGCCCGGCGCCCAGAAGCTGTGAATCACGTCGGCCGAGGTCATGTCGAGCTCGACCGGCCGGCCGAGCGGCAGATGCATCTCGTTGGCGGTCACGATCCCGAGCTCGGGGTAGCGGTACTCCCACCACCACTGGTGCCCGATCACTTCGACGCGCAGCGCCCCGGCGGGGGCGCGCGCGGCGGTGGCGAAGATCGTGCGCATCGTGGGCACGGCGATGAAGACGAGGATCAGCGCCGGCGCCAGGGTCCAGCCGATCTCGAGCGCGGTGTGGCCGTGCAGCGCCGAAGGTTTGCCGCCGCCCGCACGACGGCGGTACCGGATGATCACGAACAGCAGCAGCCCTTCGACGATCGCGAAGACGACCACCGCCCACCAGAAAATGTCGGTGAAGAGCGTATCGATCGCGACGCCCAGGTCCGATCGCGGCGCCAGCGTGGATTGGGGGAAGGGTCCGCCGCAGCCGGCGACGGCGAGTAGAATGGCGGCGAGGAGCCTCGGTGTCGGTCGCATGAGCGAACGCCACGGAAAGTAGGTTATCTTGGGCCGCTATGGAAGAGTTGTCCGGCCGCCTGCAAGCTGCCCTCGGGGCGGCGTATCGCGTCGAGCGGGAGCTGGGCGGCGGCGGGATGAGCCGCGTCTTCCTCGCCGAGGAGACGCGGCTCGCCCGCCGCGTCGTCGTGAAGGTCCTGCCGCCCGAGCTAGCGGCGGAGATCAGCGTCGACCGCTTCAACCGCGAGATCCAGCTCTCGGCATCGCTGCAACACCCGCACATCGTCCCGCTGCTCGCGGCGGGCGGTTCGGCCGACGTCCTGTACTACACGATGCCCTTCGTCGAGGGCGAGGCGTTGCGCACGCGCCTCGCGCGCGAGGGCGAGTTGCCGGTGCGCGATGCCGTCCGCATCCTCAAGGACGTCGCCGACGCCCTCGCCTACGCCCACGCGCGTGGCATCGTGCACCGCGACATCAAGCCCGACAACGTCCTGCTCTCCGGCAACCACGCCGTCGTCGCCGACTTCGGCGTGGCGAAGGCGGTGAGTCAGGCCAAGGGGCAGAGCGGCCTGACGTCGGTGGGCGTGGCGCTCGGTACGCCCGCGTATATGGCGCCCGAGCAGGCGGCCGGCGATCCCAACATCGATCATCGCGCCGACATCTACGCGCTCGGTGCGATGGCCTACGAGATGCTCGTAGGGCGGCCCCCGTTCACCGGGCTCTCGCCACATCAAATGCTCGCGGCGCACATCACGGAGCCGGTCGCGCCCATCACGGACGCGCGCCCCGCCCTGCCGCCCGCTCTGGCCGACCTGGTGATGGGCTGTCTCGAGAAGAACCCGCTCGACCGTCCCCAGAGCGCCGCGGAGATCTACCAGGTGCTCGAGTCGCTCGCCACGACGAGCGGCTCGGCGACGGTGACGTCGGCGGGCGCCACACTGCGGCACGTGCTGCGCCGGCCACGGAACCGGCGGATCGGCGGGGGCGTCCTCCTTCTGGTCGTCGTTGCCGGGGGATGGCTGGCGCTCACGTCCGGCCGCGGTGTGGTGCTCGATCCGAACAGAGTGGCGGTGGCGCCGTTCGACGTGCTGGGCGGAGGCTCTGAACTCGCATTGTGGCACGAAGGCCTGGTGGACGTGCTGTCGCGCAGTCTCGATGGCGCCGGTCCACTGCGCTCGGCGTCGCCTACGCTGATCGTGCGCCGCTGGAGCGGGCGCGCAGATGCGGCGTCCGCGCGGGCCCTCGGCCGTGCGACCGGCGCGGGGACGGTCGTCTTCGGTGGCCTCGTGCAAGCCGGTGCCGACTCGGTGCGCCTCACCGCCACCGTGCTGAACGTGGCCGACGCCGCGTCCCTCGGCGAGATCGAGCTGCGCGAAGCGTCCGATCGAATGGACCAGCTGGTCGACTCGCTCACGGTGCGGGTGCTGCGCGAGCTGGGACGGACGCGCGCCATCGGGTTGGTGCGGAGGTCGTCGCTCGGATCGCCGTCCCTTCCGGCTCTCAAAGCGTTCCTGCAGGGCGAGCAGTTCCTGCGCCGGTCGGAGTGGGACTCGGCACTGGCGTATCATCAGCGCGCGATTGGCCTCGACAGCGGCTTCGTGCTCGCGTGGAGCCACGCGGGCCTTGCGGCGGGCTGGCAGCACGCTGCTTCGGCACGGGCGAACGAGTACAAACTTCGGGCGGGCGCGCTCAACCACGGCCTCGCCCCCCGGGAGAGTCTCGTCGTGCAGGCCGAGTCGCTCGCGGCGGTCGTCTACAGCGGGCCGGCTCAGCTGGGCGGTCGGTGGTGGACGTACGGACGCCGCCTCATTGCCACGCTGGACGAAGCGCTGCGGCGCTACCCTGACGACCCCGAGCTCTGGTACATGCTGGGCGACGCGCGGTACCATGCAGGCCCGCTCGCGGGGCTCGGGTCGCGCGCCGCGCTGGACGCGTTCGACCACGCCATTGCCCTGGACTCGACGTTCACGCCGTCATACGTGCACGCCGTCGCCCTCGCGATGTGGCTGGACGGGCCGACGGCCGCGCGGCGCTACGGCCAGGCGTTTCTCGCCGCGGGCGCGATGGGCCGCCACGCCCAGAGCACGGAGCAGACCGTCTTCCTGCTCGATCCTGTTACTCGGGCTGCGGCGATCGACCGCCTCGTCGCCGCCGATTCCAATCTGATCGCCGCCGTCGGAGAGGCCATCCACCGATGGGTCGATTCGGCGGAAACCTTCGTGGCGATCCTGCGGGAACGCGCCGCGCGCGAACAGCCTCGGGGCGAGCCGAGCGGCCTTACGGTCTTCGCGCTCCCGGGGGCGCTCGCGTTTCGCGGGCACCTCAAAGAGGCGTACGCGCGCGCGGGCACGAACCCTACGATGAACCCCGCCCTGCTCGCTCATCTCGCCTTGCTGGGTACCGTCCCGCGCGACAGCATCGCGCGGTTGATCCAGACCTGGAGGCGGTCTCAGGGCGCGCTGTACGTGGCGCCTCTGCTCGCGGCGCAGCGCGACACGACCGGCCTCGTGGCCGCGGTACAGATGGTGGACAGCGTACGGCGGCACCCACCGACCGGCGCGCCGCCGATCATCAGAGAGATCCTCGGGTACATGGCCGCGGCCACGTCGGCTTACCTGGCGCTCGCGCGAGGCGACAGCGCCGAGGCCCTGCGGCGTTTCGATGCACGGCCCGATTCGGCGTGCTTCGGCGCCTGCGGCATCGACGACTTGGTCCACATTCAACTCCTCGCCGCCCGGGGCCGGGTGGCCGATGCCGCCGCGCGTCTCGAACGGCCGCAGGTCGGGTTCGCACCTCTCTTGTCGCTCGAGGTCCTGCGTGCCCTCGAACGTGGCCGCCTCAACGAGCGGCTCGGTAACCGGGAGCGGGCCATCGCCGGGTATGGGTTCGTGGTGGAGGCGTGGCGCAACGCCGACCCCGAGCTGAAGACCTTCGTGGACGAGGCGCGCGCGGGATTGGCGCGTCTGGGCGGGGAGAAACGGCCGGGCTGATTAGTTAGATTCGGGGCGCCTCGCGACCGTGGCGGAACTGGCAGACGCGCCAGCCTTAGGAGCTGGTGGGGCAACCCGTGGGGGTTCGAGTCCCTCCGGTCGCATCCCCTTCCCCCCGGGTTAGATTCCAGACCGAATGACCGACATCCAGATCACCAAGACCCACGCCGAGCCCGGGGAAACCTCGCTCGCGGTGAGCGTCCCGCCGGAGAGCGTGCGCGCGGCCGAGGAGCGGGCTACCCGCGCCTACCAGCAGCGCGCCCGGCTTCCCGGCTTCCGCCAGGGGAAGGCGCCGGCGGCGGTGGTTCGGAAGAAGTTCGCCGAAGACATCCGCCAGCAGGCGCTGCAGGAGCTGGTGCAGGAGAGTTGGCGCGCCGCCGTCGAGCAGGAGAAGCTCAAGCCGATCGCGGACCCGCACATCCACAACCTCAAGTGGGAAGAAGGGTCACCGGTCACCTTCGAGCTGCACGTCGAGGTGAAGCCCGAGTTGAAGCTCGATCGGTTGGGCGGCTTTCGGTTGACCCGTACCATGCCGGCCGTGACGGAAGCCCAAGTCGATGCGCAGCTCAACGAGCTGCGTGGGCAGCGGGCGCCGTGGACGCCGGTGACGGACGAGAAGCCGAAGCCCAAGGATCTGGTGCACGTCACGATCGCGACACGCGAAGGCTCCGAAATCAAGGATCCCCAACCCTACCAATTGGTGCTGGGCGAGGGTCGGGCGATCCCGGAAGTCGAAGAGCGCATCATGAGCCTGCTGCCCGGGGAAATGGCGGATGCTATCGTCCGCTTCCCCGACGACTTCGCCGAGGAAGCGAAGCGCGGCCAGACGCGCAACGTCCGGATCACGCTGCACGAGGTGAAGCGGCAGCAGCTCGCCGAGCTGGACGACGCGTTCGCGCGCGAGGTGGGAGACTTCGAATCGCTCGCGGCGCTGCGGCAGGCCGTCACCGAAGATCTCCGCAAGGAGGCCGAGCGCGAGTCCGACGCGAAGCTGCGCGCCGAGCTGATCGAGCAGATCGTGTCCGCGAATGGCGTAACGGCCCCGCGGCCACTCGTGGAGCGGGCGCTGTACATGTACGCCCAGGCGTACGGGGTGCCGGAGGAGCGGTGGCCGCAGTTTGCGGAGGAGTTCCGTCCGGTGGCCGAGGCACAGGTGCGGCGCGACCTGGTGCTCGACCACGTGATGGACGCGCAGGGGCTGCGGGCGACCGAAGCCGAGCTGGACCAGCGCATTCAAGAGCTCGCCGAGCGGCGCGGCATGCCGCCGGCCCAGGTGTATGCGTCGTTGGAGAAGGCCAAGCGGCTCCGCGATGTCGAGCGGAGCATCACCGAGGAGAAGGTGTTTACTTACCTCCTCTCGCAGTCCACCGTGGAGCAGCCGTGAGCAAAAGCCAGATCTATCCGCCCTACATCATCGAGCGCTCGAGCCGGGGCGAGCGGACCTACGACATCTTCAGCCGTCTCCTCATGGATCGCATCGTGTTCCTCGGCACGGCGATCAACGACGACGTCTCGAACATCATCATCGCGCAGCTGCTGTTCCTCGACGCCGACAATCCCGAGCGCGACATCTACCTGTACGTCAATTCGCCGGGTGGGCTGGTCTCGTCGGGGATGGCGATCTACGACACGATGCAGTTCCTGCGCGCTCCGGTGAACACGATCTGCATGGGCATGGCGGCCTCGATGGGCTCGTTCCTGCTCACCGCGGGCCGCAAGGGGAAGCGTTCGGCGCTGCCGCACGCGCGCATCATGATGCACCAGCCCTCGGGGGGCACGCAGGGCACCGCGTCCGACATCGAGATCCAGGCGCGCGAGATTCTGTACCTGCGCGGCAAGCTCAACGAATTGTACGCCAAACACACCGGGAAGGCCGTGGAGCAGATCGAAAAGGACATGGATCGCGACCGGTTCATGTCCGCCGAGGAAGCGAAGGAATACGGCCTCATCGACCACGTCATCTCCAACTTCCAGGAGATCGGCGACGGCAAGAAGGCCAAGTGATCCCTTGCGCCCGCCGGAACAGCTTCCCATACTAGGAAGACATGTCCCACGATAAGCACCTCCGCTGCTCGTTCTGCGGCAAGTCCAAGGATTCGGTCCGGAAATTCATTTCCGGGCCCTCCGTGTACATCTGCAACGAGTGCATCGCCCTGTGTAACGAGATTCTGGCGGAGGACGAGGAGCGCGAAGTCGCCGAAGCCATCACGCAGGTCCCCATCCCCTCCGAGATCAAGGATGTGCTGGACCAGTATGTGATCGGGCAGGAGCGGGCCAAGAAGACTCTCGCCGTCGCGGTCTACAATCACTACAAGCGGATCAACTCCCATTCGGGCCGTGAGAACGAGGTCGAGCTCGACAAGAGCAACATCCTCCTGATCGGTCCGACCGGCGTGGGCAAGACCCTGCTGGCGCAAACGCTCGCCCGCATCCTCGACGTACCGTTCACGATCGCCGACGCGACGACGCTCACCGAAGCGGGATACGTCGGCGAGGACGTCGAGAACATCCTGGTGCGGCTGCTCCAGGCGGCGGACTTCAACGTCTCGGAAGCCGAGCGCGGCATCGTCTACATCGACGAGATCGACAAGATCGCCCGCAAGTCGGAGAACCCGAGCATCACGCGCGACGTGTCGGGCGAAGGCGTGCAGCAGGCGCTGCTCAAGATCCTCGAGGGCACGGTGGCGAGCGTGCCGCCCCAGGGCGGCCGCAAGCACCCACAGCAGGAATACATCCAGGTCAACACCAAGGACATCCTGTTCATCTGCGGCGGCGCGTTCGACGGCCTCGAGAAGATCATCGAGTCGCGTACCGGCCGGCGCCAGATCGGCTTCACCAAGGAAGAAGTGGCCGAGGGCATGGCCGAGAAACTGAAAAAGAATCCCTTCGTCGACGTCGAGCCGGACGACCTGCTGCGCTACGGCCTGATCCCCGAGCTGGTGGGCCGGCTGCCGGTCACGGTCCCGCTCGATGCGCTCGACGAAGAGTCGCTGGTCCGGATCCTGGTCGAGCCGAAGAACGCCCTGGTGAAACAGTACCAGAAGCTGTTCGAGCTGGAGGACGTGCGCCTCACCATCGAGAAGGAGGCCCTGCGGGCGATCGCCCAGAAGGGCATCAAGCGCGGCACCGGCGCCCGGGGCCTGCGCGCCATTCTCGAGGAGATGATGACCGAGATCATGTTCGAGCTCCCCAGCCGCGACGACGTGCGTGAGGTGGCGATCAATGCCGAATGCGTCACCGCCGGCCGGGCACCCCTCCTCGTGACCGAGCGCCCGCGCCAGAAGAAAGAAGCCTGACCGACGCGATGTTCCGCGGCTCGTTTCCACGAGCCGACGTTTCCCTCGATCCCCCGCTTCCCGAAGTCGCGTTCGTCGGCCGCGCCAATGCCGGCAAGTCGAGTCTGCTCAACGCGCTCGTCGGCCGGCGCATCGCCAAGACCTCCGGCACGCCGGGCAAGACCCGCGCGCTCAATGTCTTTCAAGTGGAACAGACGTTCTTTCTCGATCTGCCGGGGTACGGATACTCCCGGGCGGCCAAGTCGGATCGCACGGCCTTCCGGCGCCTCGTGAACCATACGCTGAACCGGGAGCGGCTCGCCGGCGTGGTCTGGCTGCTCGACATCCGCCATGAGCCGTCGGCGGACGACCTCACGATGCAGGACCTGTTGGCCGAACGGGAAACACGCGCGCTTGCGGCCCTCACCAAGGGGGACAAACTTCCGCGGAGAGAACGCCAGCGTCGCGAGCAAGAGCTGCGGACGGCGCTCGGGCTCCCGGAGGATCAGGTCATCGTGACGAGCGCGAAGACCGGCGACGGGATTCCGGAGCTGCGCGAGGCAATTGCGGGATTGATCGGAGGAGCGAATGCCGGCGGTTAGCGCGTTGTTGGCGGCGATGGTGTTGGTGGCGCAAGACACCGTCCCGCCCGGCTACGGCACGCTCAAACGCGACGACATCGTCGTGCGGTTCGCGACGGGAACCGTCGAGATCCAGTGCTTGCCCCTCGACGAGCAGGTCATCCGTCTCCTCGCCCCCGACACCTACCAGTCGCTGACGCAGCTGATCCGGAGCCGCGCCGACGAGATCACGGCAGCGGCGGCGCGGGCCGGCGTGGATCACCCGAAGCTCGTCCTCGTCACGTTTTATGGTCTGGTACCGCAGGCGCGCTTCAACCCGGAAGACCTGAACATCTCGAGCCGCGGGCGGTTGTTCCGCCCCGTCGGCATCGTGCCGCTCTCGCCGACGTGGGGCTCCTACCAGCTCGATGCGCGGCAACAGGCGGTCGCGATCTACCTGTTCGAGGACGGGATCACCTTCCGCGAGTCCCTGTCGATCAGCTATCAGGGACTCACCAACGAGGCCTGGGGACGCGCCCTGCGCCTGCTCGACCAGGAGCGCTCGCGCGTCCGCGCGCGGGCGCAGGCCGCCCCCCCGCCGCCGACTCCTTCCGCGCCCTAGCGGTTCGTTTTCAGCAACTCCGGCGACACCCGCGTCGCCGCGACGACCGGCGGCGTATTGCGCGGCCCGCGCGGAATCATCCCCGTCAGGTTCGCCAGCTCGAACGCCGACACCGCCATCACCGTCGATGCCTGCCGCAGATCCCAGTCGATCGCCTTGTCCCAGGTGTCCGACTGCGAGTGGTGCGTGTGGTTGTAGCCCCGGGTGATCTGATTGAAGTTGAACCCCGGCACGCCGTAGGGGAGGAACGACAGGTGATCGGTGCCGCCCTTGAAGGCGTCGTTCACGGTATCGGCGTTGAGCTCGCGCACCGGCGCGAGAATCGCCCGCCATAGGCCGTACAGCTCGGGCCGGCCCTGCAACGCCTGGCCCGTGATGGCGCCGGCGCCATTGTCGAGCACGATCACCGCTTGAATCGAATCGGCTTCTCCGGCGTGCGCCGCGGCGTACTTCCGGGATCCGATCAAGCCCTGCTCTTCACCCGTGAACAGAATGAACCGGATCGTGCGCTTGGGCTTGAGGCCGGACTGCGCGATGATGCGCGCGGCCTCGAGCGTCGCAATCGAGCCCGTGCCGTTGTCGGTCGAGCCCGTCCCCAGATCCCAGGAATCGAGGTGGGCCCCCACGATCACCACCTGGCCGGGATGCTCCGTCCCGCGGATCTCGGCGACCGTGTTCCACTGCGGCACCGAGTCCTTCATGTTGAGCGTGTTCTGGATGCTGGCCTGGAGCTGCGGCGTCATGCCCAGGCCGAGCAGGCGCTCGAACAGGGCGTACTCCTCGTGCGCCACCACGACCTGGGGCAGCG
>Ga0193739_1000077_pt1 | contig 23622 bp, 19 predicted proteins | sample L2a2metaG_FD_144926 | JGI IMG/M metagenome (GOLD analysis project Ga0193739, IMG submission 144926) | Soil microbial communities from a riparian zone of the East river system, Colorado, United States - L2a2 | ecosystem: Environmental > Terrestrial > Soil > Riparian zone | place: USA: East River...
GGCGCCGGCATGCAGAAAGGCTCGGGTGAGTCCCACCCAATCATCGCCGGCGGGAATGTCCGCCTGCACGCCGGATCCGATCCCGGTCTCACAGGCAGAGAGGACGACGAGGTCCGCCGCAAGATCGAGTCCGAACACTTCATGCACCTCGAGGCGTCCATCGTGTTCCCCGCCTGGGGCGAGTTGGACGAACGAGAACATGGGGTTGTGCTTGTTGAGCACGCCAAAGGTGGCAAGGTGGATCACCCGGCGACCCGGCGCGTCGCGGCGGAACGCCGTTTCGGTGGCGGCCGAGCCGATCAGTACCTGTGCGTCGGTGCGACGCGCGATCGCGGTGACTTCGCGGCGCGATGCCGGCAGCGCCTCGGGTCGCGGCGAGAGCGCCAGCAAAGCTCCCGTCGTCCTGGCCACCCCTCCGACCGGCTGGAGCGGGCGATCGCCCAGCGCGAGCCAGACTGACGCCGACGGCGTCGTGGTCAGCTCGTACCGCTGGACGAGGAACTGCTTCGTGCTATCGAGTAACGCGGCGAATGGCAGGTAGTGGAGCTCTGCGTGCGGGGCGAAAACGAGCCGCGTCTTTCCCGCCAGGAGGCCGGTCTCCTCCATCGGCGCAATCAATTGCTGATACAGCTGCATGAGCGGCCCGCGCCACAGCGAATCGGTCATCGTGGCACCGGGGCGAACCAGCGTCCCGCGGGCGAATTCCACGAGACGAGCGAGCTCCTGGCGGCGGCCGGCCAGCGCCCGAACCGCGAAGCTGTCGCGCGTCACGATGAAGGCGAGCGAGCCGGAATCGCTCACGAGGTATTCGATGAATGCCTCATCCACCGAGAGTCGGTGCGCGACGTCCCGGACACTCGCGGGTGGCGACGAGATCAGCGCAGCATGCCCCGGCCGTCGCTCCCGCAGCTCGAGCAGCAGCTCCGCGTAGGCGTCCTGCGCTTGAGACAAGGCGTCGCGATCTCCCGCGGCAACCGTCCCTTCCGACCCGCGCAGCGCATCCGCACTACCGTCGCCGTCCTGCGCCGTCAGCTCCGCGATGCGGCGACGTAGATCCTGCTCGCGGTCAACGAGCTCGGGAGCCGTGTCCGAAGCAGCCACCCGCCCCAACGCCAACAGCTCGAGCATCTGACGAGCGCGCAGCCGCTCGGCGGCCTCGAACGCGGCGTTGGGACGATCCCGCTGGCGCTCGGTAATGGCGAGCTGCACGTACACATCCCATTTATCGGATAGAAAAGCGGAGCGTCGCTCCGCCAGTGCGAACGAGCGGCCGGGGCGTTCCACATCGTTCGCAGCGGTGCGGAGCTCACGCGCCGCCCCGTCGAGATCGCCGCGCGCACGCAAGATCACGCCGAGGCCCGCATGAAGTCGCCAGCTCACATCGGGGGCGAGGCGGCCGCCGAGTGTGTGCAGGCCCAGCACGTAGAGCGATTCCGCAGTCGCTTGAGCGCCGACGCCGGCCTCGAGCATCGCTCGCTCGTTCAACACGGCCGCCGTCGCGACCGGATCGCCGATTCGCTGAAGATCACTGTAGGCGCGCGAGAGCTGCACTCGTGCGGTGATCGTGTCGCCTCGCTTCAGCGCCAATTGGGCGAGAGACATCCGCCCCAGCGCGGCGGAACGCTGATTTCCGATTGCGAGCTGCGTTCGCCGCGCCGACTCGAGGAGGACCTGCGCCCTGCCATAGTCACCGCGCGCGACAAGCAAAAGCCCCCGCCCTTCCTGTGCTTCCGCTGCTCCGGCCCGATTTGCGGACTGCCGGTACAGGAACTCTGCACGGGCGTAGAGACGCTCGGCCTCCGCAGCGCTATTCAGTTGAACCGCGAGATCCGCGCGCGCAAGCGCGAGACCAGCCCGACCTTCGGCCGGGGCCCGCGCCGAATCTGCGAGCTGCTGCGTCTGTCGCAGCGACTCGAGTGCGCGCTGGAGCTCCCCCTCGGCGGCAAGTGCCCCTGCCAGCTCCCGCCGAACCTGGAGCGCTTCCAGCAGCGGCCCGGTGCGATCGTAAACGGTCAGCGCTTCCTGCAGTGCGCGGACTGCGGCGGGGTAATCGCCGCGGCGCAGCTCGATCTGGCCGAGACCGTGGAGCGCGGCGGCGGCTTCCGCCCACTCTTCCCGCGCACGCCAGGTCGCGAGTGCGTCCTGGTAGAGCGTTGCCGCGCGGCTGAAATCACCCGCGAGGCTCGCGATCCCGGCGAGGTTGACGAGATTCGTGGCCGCTGCGCCCTCGCGCCCATCACGCCGATTCAGCGCCAACGCCGCTTCGAAGTTTCGCCTTGCCTCGTCCAGGTCACCGAGCGATTGCGCGAGAAGGCCGAGGTTGTTGTAGTCGGCGGCGATTCCGCGAGAATCCCCGATGCGCTCGCGCAGCGCCAGCGCTTGCGTGTAGCGCGCGCGCGCGCCCACGACGTCGCCGCGGTCGGCACTGACCCCCGCCAGCATGCCGAGCGCGTTGCCGGCGACTCGCACGTCGCCGACCGACGCCGCCATCGAGTGGGCCCGCTCCAAATAGGCGGTGGCACTGTCCAGCCGGGACTCCGCCAGAAATCCGGCGCCGATGTTTCCCAGCAGCGCCGCGACGCCGGCCGAGTCCCCGATCGCCCTCGCCCGCCGGAGCGCACGCCGCCAGATCATGATCGCTGCCGCCGGACCATCCCGTCCGTACGCCGCGACGCCCGCTATCCGGACGCTGTCCGCCCACACTTTTGCGGCACGCACGCTGGCAGGCCAGGCGATGAATCGCTCTACTTCGCGCACCAGAAACGAGTCGCGCCAGCCGGCCGCATAGGCGGCGGCGAGCTGTCGTGCCACAGAGAGTTGATCATCTCGCAGCGCCTCGGTCACGGCCTCTCGCACGACGAGGGGTCGTGAACGGATTTCGAGGACGAGGGCAGACTCGGGGAGGCGTTGCGCCAGCAGACGAAGCGTGTCAGCCGGGGAAGACTGGGCGATCGTAACGGCGAGCAGCACCGGCCACAGCATCATTGAGGCGGGCCACGCGCGATGGTGAATTCCACCAGCTCAGAAGCCGACCACCGATCCCACCCCGTTCGCGCATGCACTTTCCAGAGATAGGGCTGCCCGGGAATGAGCCGGACCGAGTCGGGCAGAGCTGCCGTGGTGTCGTTCACTTCCCTCTCGTACAGGACGCCGCCCCGGGCGTCGAACAACGTGACACGGTATCGATCGGACCCGATAACTCGCGTCCAGGTGAGGCTGTGCACGTTGGCGACGGCACCGATCGGACCGACGGGGACCGGCACGACATCTCGATTTTGAGTCCCGACTCCACGATGCATCCCGGGCGTGTCGTTGGTGGGAGACCACAGCAGCAGAAGAACGGTCGCCGCAGCCGCCAATGGCACCGCAACCCGAAGCACCGGTCGACCACGGCGCCGGCGTCCTTCGACCACATCGATCTCATGTGTGATGGGCCCATCGGCAAGCGCTGCCGTGACCGACGCGACGGCGCCACGGCAATGCAGGCACGTTGCCACGTGCTTCAGCGCACGCGCGCGCGCTTCGGCATCGAGCGTGCCCTCGGCCAGAGCGGCGACGGTCTCGGCCTCCAGGCAATGCGGCGTTGCAACGGGGATTTCACCCGTGTGGAAGTAGCCGCGCAGGCGATCCAGATCGGAATCGGTCATGTCTTACCTGACGTGGGACGGCCAGCGCCGTCGAGAGTGCTCAGCCGCGTACGCATGGCGGCGAGAGCGCGATACACATGGTTGTAGACAGCTTTCGCATTGGGCCAACCGACCACCTTCGCCACCGACTCGGCGGGCATTTCTTCCACCACATAGAGCTCGACAGCCACACGCTCCTCGGGACTCAGCGCGCTCAATGCGTCCTCCAACTCCTCGCGCCGTTCGCTGACCGTGTCGCTCGCGTCGTCGGTGTCGGGTATTGGCGGCGCCGGTCCCCCCAGCTCGCGCAGGATCCGCCCTCGACGTCCGTCACCTACTGCACGGTATGTAGCGCTGACTTCGACGAGGAACTGCCCAAACGAGAGACCGACGCAATCCGCGCTGCGCATCAGCTCGTAGGCTTCGACGTGACTCCGCTTATGAAGGAAGACGTGCTCGAAAATGCGGCGACGAAGCGGCGGCAATTCGGCGGCGACGGTCGAGAGACGGCGGCGGCCGTCACGATGGCGAAACCAGTCGATGGTGAGATTGCGAACGACCGTGACGAGCCACGTGGAGAATCGCGCGGTGTGAGTCGGCTGCGCGATAAAGGTGCGCAGCCGCTTGAGGTCGGCTTCGCGCAAGGACTCGCACACCCGCGCGAAAACATCCATCACGTCGTCGTAGTCCTGGGCGTAGTGGCGGATAGCCGCGAAAATGAGGCGGCGGTAACGGTCGAGGAACAGATCCCACGCGGCGTCGATCCTGCCGCGCTGGAGCTCGGCCACCCAAGGGTCCAAGGCCGGCCCTTCAAGAAGGTCAGGCCGGATATAGCCCTGGACGTTGCTTAATGCAACCGTTGGAATCGGTCCTCGCCCGTAGCGCGCACGGACCGTTCAACGGACCAACCACGGCTGATTGCTCGCAGCGGCTACGGCATCGCCGCCCGCGCCGCCTGCGTCGCCGGCAAGTTCTCCTCGACGAACTTCGTGAGCAGCGTGAACAAATGCTGTTGCGTCGTTCCACCAGTGATCGAGTGATTGCGGTTCGGATACACCATCAGCGAAAACGGCCGGTTCGCCGCCACCAGCGCGTTCACCATCATTTCCGTGTTCTGCAGATGCACGTTGTCGTCACCGGAGCCGTGCACCATGAGGAGCCGGCCCTTCAGGTTCTTGGCGTAGGTGAGCGGAGACCCCTTGTCGTACCCGGCCGCGTTGTCTTGCGGCAGCCCCATGTAGCGCTCGGTGTAAATCGTGTCGTAGTACTTCCAGTGCGTCACCGGCGCGACCGACATCGCCATGCTGAAAACGCCTGGCGTCTGCGTCATCACGTTCAGCGACATGAACCCGCCGTAGCTCCATCCCCACATGCCCATGCGCGTCGAGTCCACGAACGGCAAGCGGCCGATCGCACGCGCCGCCGCGGCCTGATCCTGCGTCTCCACGACGCCCATCTGCTTGTAGATGATCTTGCGCCACGCGCGCCCGCGCGCGCCGGTGCCGCGGTTGTCCACGCTGGCCACGATGTACCCGCGCTGCGCCAGCATCTGATGCCACAGATACCGCGACCCACCCCAGCCGTCCACCACCGTCTGTGAGCCGGGCCCGCCGTACACGTAAACGAGCACGGGGTAATGCGCGGTCGAGTCGAAGTTGGGCGGCTTGATGAGCCACGCGTTGAGCTTGATGCCGTCGCCGATGTCCACCTGGCGAAACTCGGTCGGGCCGAGGCGCAGGCCGGCGACCTTCGCCTTGAGCGCCGCGTTGTCCACCAGCGCGCGCAGCGTGCGATTGTCCGGCAGCGTTATCAGCGTGGCAGTCGCGGGCACGCCGAAGCGCGAGTAGGTGTGCACCGCAAAGCGGCCGCTCGGCGACAGGTTGTAGGCGTGCGTCCCCACCTCATTCGCCGGGGTGACGCGCACCGGCGCCCCGCGCTTCCCGTAGTTCACCCGGTACAGATAGCGCTGCGTCGGATTGTCCGGCGAGGCCGTGTAGTAGACCCACTTCCCGAGTGTATCGACGCGCTGGACGCTGAGGACATCGAAATCTCCGGACGTGAGCGCCCGCGGTGCTTTGCCGTCCCGCGGGAAGAGGTACAGGTGACTCCAGCCGCTCCGCTCGGACAGCCAGAGGATGTCCTTCCCACCGTTGACGAACCGCAGCTCGTCGAACTGCTCGACCCAGGTGCTGTCCTGCTCCGTGAACACGGTGCGGACCTGCCCCGTCTGGGCATCCGCCAGCATGACCTGCAGCTTGTTTTGCAGGCGGTTCAGGTGCTGAATGACGAGCTCCTTGCTGGGGCCGGCCCTGCCGTCACGCGGCCCCCACTCCATGCGCGCGATGTAGTTGTTGCGCGGTTCTCCGGGGATGTTGATCCAGCGCGTCTCACCACCCGTCGCGCTCACGACGCCGACGCGTGCGGCGGAATTCGTCTGCCCCGCCTTCGGATACTGTACCGGCGTGGTGAACGCGTAGAGCGAGTCGGTCACGTTGTAGAGAAGGAAGTCGCGCACGCCGGTGGCGTCGAGCTGCCAATAGGCGATGGACTGGCCGTCGGGATTCCAGCGCCAGCCGTCCTGGAGACCGAGCTCCTCCTCGTAGACCCAGTCGAACGTGCCGTTGATGGTGGTGCGCGAGCCGTCCTGCGTGAGCTGCGTGAGCTTTCCGCTCGCGATGTCTTCGATGTAGATGTTGTACGCGCCGTAGCGAACCCACCCCACTCGACCGCCGTCCGGAGACCACTTCGCGAACATCAGCGTGGAGGCTGGTCCGTCGCCGCCGAGTTTCTTGAGGCTCCAGCCGGCGAGATCGAGGACCCAGTAGTCACCGCGTGTGTTCGTGCGCCACACCTGCTGCGAATTCGTGAAGATCAGCAGGCGCCTGCCGTCCGCGGACCAGGTGTATTCTTCGACATCGAGCGGCGTAGAATCACCGGCAGGAATGAGCCGTGCCGCGGGCACCAGGATCACTCGCGCGCCGGTCTCGGCGTCGTAGCGAATGATGTCGCGCCCTGCCCTGCCGCCAGCGGCGCGTTCCAACGTCGTATAGCCGAGGCCGTCCGAGAGCCAGGCGAGCGGACCGAACGACCCGCTGCGGAACTCGGACGACCCGAAGATGCGATCGACGGTGAGGAGACTCGAGTCACTCGACGCGCGTTGGGCAAGGACTTCGCTGCCCAACGGCGCGGCGAGCGCGGCTAGGAGAAGGAAACGACGCAGCATCGCTTGGATCCTGGTTTCAGAGAGACCGAAATCTACTGTCGGCGACGGAACACGAGTTGCGGCCTGGGAAGCGCGTCGAACTTCGCTTGCTGCTCGGGCGTCAGGCTCGTGCGAATCGCCGCGAGCCATTCGTCCGCTTCAGCCTGAAACCCTTCCATCTCCGTGCGCACGCTGTCGAATCGCGCGCGCTGCTCGGGCGTCGGCTCCTGCCCGGGCGTAAACGTCCCCTGCATCTGCTGGCGGATCGCCTGGCGCCGTGCGGCGGCGTCCTTCATGACGCCGTTCAGCGCGGTGTAGGCCGGCGTGATCTTGGTGCGTTGCTTCGCGTTCAGGCCGAGCGCCTGGCTCAGCGAATCGATCGTCATCCAGTGATCGGGGGGCGGTTGGAAACGGCGCTCGCCGGGCCCCGCGCGTGGCACTTGGGCGAGCACAGGCGTGGCGAGGGTGGCGAGGATCGCGAGCAGCAACGCGGTGTGAGTCACTCGGAACACGTAGGCTCCTGTACCAGGGTCATGTTGATCAGTCCAGCTCCGACTCCAGCACTATCCCCTCCCGACTGCGCACGCCCACGACGCAGCATCCGTTGGTAACGCATGCGAGCCAGGGCCGTTCGCTGTGGCCCGCCACGTAGAGCCACCGCGCCGCAGGTTCGCGGCCGTGGGCCGCGTGCGGATCGCGCAAATAGAGCACGTCCAGCCTCGTCGCCGGCACCGAGGGATTCTCAGGAATCACGATCGCCCGACCGACGTAATCGGTCGGCCGCAGGCTGTCGATCCACAAGTAGCTGACCCCGGCCGGCAGTCCGAGGGTCGCATAGGGCCCATCCGTCGTGATCCGGCCGACGATGCGCCCCCGCTCGAGCGCGGGCCACGTGTTGCCCCGCGCCTGACGCTCGGGCAAGAGCTCGGCGAGCGGCCCGAGGACGTCGCGCCGCGCGATCGAGTCGCGAGTCGTGAGGCGCTGGCGGTCGCCGGCGCCGTGCGGCAAGCTGTCGAATTTCAGACCGCGCGCGTACTCCAGCGCTGCGGCACGTTGGTCGGCGGCCAGCGGATTGGTGAGCGAGTCCGGTGGCGCGTCCGTGCCGGCGGCTGCCGGCGGAGAGCATGCCGCTGCACAGACGAGGACCACAGCGAAGACGCCGGCGGTACATCCGGTCGTGAGATTCATGAGCCCTCCAAGGCGTGGGAGAAGCTGAGCGTTCGGGTCGGCGGCCGCTACCGGCGCGCGCCCGAGAGCGCCTCCATCCGCGAGACGACAGCACCCACATCGGGATCGGCGTCGCGCCACAACGCGAGGACCCCCCCGGCCCAGCGTGCTCCAACGCGCTGGTCGCCCATCGCCGCCGCGAGGTCCGCGCGGAGCGCCATCGCCCGCACGAATCCCGCCGCTTGGGAAACCTCGTCCACGAGAGCCGACCCAAGCGAGGCGAGAGCGCCGAGGGAACGATCGAGGCGGGAGATCGCACCGGCCGTGTCGCCCACGGCGGCGAGCAGCCAGGCTTCATGGTACACATGCTGTATGCTCACGTCACCCGCGCGCACGCCTCCTCGGGCTCGGTCCACGGCGGCGATCCCCCTGCGGACGGCGGCCACGTCGCCGCGCGCCAGGGCCGATTGAATGGACAAGAGGTAGTTGCCTGCCGCCGGCCCGCGGTGTGCGTCGCGGATCCCCATCTGCGGAAAACTCAGGGCGGCGGCCAGGTGCAACGCCGCCCGCCGCACCGCCGGTTGACGCGCCGGCGCCACCCACCTGCTCACGAGTGCCGTGACGCGACGCTCGAACGCCGACAGACTCTCGGCTGGTGCGCCAGCGGCGGCATACGCAACGAGGGCTCGCGCGGGGGCTGCCACGGGCTCGGGCAGCGGCACCTGTTCGCCCGCGGGCGTAGTGAAAGGCTCGCCGTCGGCCGCCTCGGCAAGCAGGGCGGCGGCGCGATTGATCCGCCCGTTGAGCGCGGCGAGGCCGGCAAGCCGCCTCGCGACCGCGGCCACCGCAGCGTCGGGACCGGGCCACGCATCGAGCAGCGAATCCCCCACTGCCCGGGCCTCGGCAAACCGCTCCAGCTTCACAAGGATCCGTACTTCCGCCACCGTTCGTGTGAGCTGCGACAACGAATCCCCCCCCACCCGACGCGCCGCGCGTATCGCCTCGAGCGCGGAGCGGTCAGGCCCAGCACCCGCTAGCTCGCCGACAGTCTCCAGCGCCCGCGCGTGCGTCTCGAGCGCGTACGCGTCCTCAGGGAAGGCGCGCATCCAGGTCAGCGTGATTTCGCGCAGCGTCGCCCGGTTGTGGGCGAGGGCGTCGGGCCAACTCGGCGGAAGGGTGTTGGGGGCCGCGGTCAGAAAGGCGGCCAGATCATGCGGGACGAATGCGAGCGTGTCACCCAGGAGCGCCGGGCGGGCCGCGAAGCGGACCGTATCCGGCGATAGCGCATACCCGCCGCGCGCGTGGTGCCCCTCGACGTAGAACAGTCCCGCGAGCCGCGCGTACGCGACGCCACCGAACGCGCGGTGCACCGACGGCACCAACTCCAGCGCGCGACGATACGCAGCGATCGCGGCCTGCTGGCTCGAGCGAAACGCCCACCCGGAGGGGCTCGCGGCGTTGCGGACGACGAGCCGATCTCGCGCCTGGCACTCGCCCAGACCAAACCAGCCCACGAAGTCGTTCGGATCAATCGTTACGAGGCGGCGGTAGGCGTCGCAGGCATCCGGATAGCGGCCCTGTGCCATGGCGACGAGGCCGCGCGCAACCTCGCGATCTGTTTCGCTGAGACTGTCGGCCGCAGCCAACGCCCGCGTGGCAAACGCTACCCAGTCGGACGGCGAGCGGCCCGTCCATGCGCGGGTCTGAGCGAGCCAAAGATTCGCCTGTGGGAAGCCGGGGTTCAGCGCGAGCGCCTCGGTGAACGCCTCCGCCGCCTCGTCCATGGCCCAGCGCTGCAGCGCCTCGTCGCCTCGCGCGTACGCGAGCCAGGCCGTGACGGACCCCGCGCTCCTCGCGGCCTGCGCTGCGTGTGGCTGCACGCGCCCAAGCAAGAGCGAATCGGTCAGCTCGCGAAACTTGCGGTCGATGTCCTGGAGGTCAGGGCCTAACCGGATGGTGTGCGCCCGCAGTAGTCTGCCGCGGCCTCTCACGTCATACAGCGCGCCACGCACGCCTACCGAATCGCCATCCTGCCACAGTTCACCCCAAATCAACATGCCGGAGCCAACCGCGCGCGCGATCCGCATCGCCTCACGCAGGTCGGGGAGTCCTTCTCCCCGCTGATGGCGCTCGCTGCTCACGAGGAAGCGGTCGACGATCTTCACATCGCTCCAGCGATCCAGCTCCTCGTACAAGCGCAGCTCGCATTGGTCGCCCTTGAACAGCGTCGGGGCCGCACCATCGCGGTGGCCAAACGGCACTACGACATACAGTGCGGGGTTCAAGCCCGCGCCGAGCACCTGGGGAAGCACCAGCACAGCCGCGAGCGCAACGACCGCTGCCACCGCGAGCCCGCTCCGCCAGCGGCGTCGCAGCTGCCGCAGCCAATTTCGGGAGATGATCGCTTCCGCCGGGACCGCTTTGAGCGCCGCGGCGAACTCTCCGGCAGTTGGGAACCGCTCGCTCGGGAATGCCGCGAGGGCTGTCTGGATCGCGAGGTCGAGCTCCAGCGGAATCGCTCCTCGCTCCGCGGTAACCGATGGACGTTCGCCCGAGTGCGGGCGATCGGCGAACGGCGTTCGCCCCAGCAACATCTCGTACAGCACACACGCCAGGCTGTACACGTCGCTCCGACCATCTACCTCTTCCCCGCCCGCCTGCTCGGGGCTCATGTACTCAACCGTCCCGACGACGATGCCGGTGCCTGTCATGCGCGCTTCGTTCGCCGCGCTGATCGCGCGCGCAATGCCGAAGTCGCTGACGACGGCGTGGCCTGCTTCGAGGAGGATGTTCTCGGGCTTGATGTCGCGATGCACGATGTTCTGGGCATGAGCGTAGGACAGCGCATCGGCGACGTCGCGGGCGATCGTGATGGCGTCGGCAATGGGCAGCCGTCGATAGCGCACCAGCCGGTGCCGGAGGGACTCCCCCTCCACGTAAGGCATGGTGTAGAAGAGCAGACCATCCGCGACATCGGAGTCGAACAGCGGCAGGATGTGCGGGTGAGTGAGCCCGGCGGCGACCTTGATTTCGCGCAGGAACCGATCGGGGCCGAGCGCGTGGGCGAGCGTCGGCCGGAGCACTTTGAGAGCCACCCGGCGCTCGTTGCGGCGGTCGCGGGCCAGGTAGACAATCGACATCCCACCGTGGCCGATCTCGCGCTCAATCGTGTAGCGGCCCGCCAGTGCAGCGGCAAGCCGCGCCTGAAGGTCCTCCACGGGCATTAGCATACGGCGCGATGGCGTACGGGGTAAGGCCTTGGCGACACGCGCTTTGCCGACTACTTTCCGGGGCCCAATGCGGGACCTGTCGTTGTCACGCAGTCAGCTACTGCTCCTCGCCGGCACGGCCAACCGGCCCCTCGCCGAGGAGATGGCCCAGCATTTGGGACAGCCGCTGTGCGGAGTGACGATGCGGCGGTTCGCCGACGGCGAAATCTTCGTCAAGATCGACGAGAACGTGCGCGGGCGGGATGTGTTCATCATCCAGCCCACGAACCCGCCGGCGGAAAACTACATGGAGCTGCTGTTGCTCATGGATGCGGCGCGGCGCGCGAGCGCGGCCCGCATCACGGCGGTGCTGCCCTATTTCGGCTACGCGCGACAGGACCGGAAAGATCAACCGCGCGTAGCGATCAGCGCCAAGCTGATGGCGAATCTGATCACGCACGCGGGAGCGGACCGCGTGCTGGGAATGGATTTTCATTCCCACCAGGTGCAGGGGTTCTTCGACATTCCGGTGGACCACCTGTACGCGGCCCCGGCGTTCGTGAGCCACTACCGGACGAAGCAGCTGTACCAGCCGGTGGTGGTCGCGCCGGACGTCGGATCGGCGAAGATGGCCCGCGGGTTCGCGAAGCGGCTCGACGCGTCGCTCGCGATTATCGACAAGCGGCGGCCGTCGGCGAACATCGCCGAAGTGCTGAACGTCGTGGGTGAGGTCGAGGATCGGGATTGCCTCATTCCCGACGATATGATCGACACCGCCGGCACGATTTCGGAGGCGGCAGCGGCGCTCAAACGGCTCGGCGCCAAACGCATCTTCGCGTTCGCGACGCATGCGCTGCTGTCGGGCCCGGCGGTCGAGCGGCTGCGGGCCTCGCCGATCGAAGAAGTGACCGTGACGAACACGATCCGGATTCCCGAGGATCGGCAGTTCGAGAAGCTGAAAGTGCTGTCGATTGCCAGCCTTATGGCGAAGGCGATCGGTTATGAGCATTCGAACCAATCCGTCAGTTCGTTGTTCGACTGACGACTGACGACCGAGGGCTGAGTTATGGCACAGACAGTGAGCCTGGCAGCGACGCTGCGGGACAAGACAGGCAAAGGCGCGGCGCGACAGGCCCGCTTCCAGAAGCAGATTCCGGCCGTGATCTACGGGCACGGCCGCGCCACGCAGCCGCTGATGGTGGACGCGCTCGCGCTCGAGAAGGCGCTCACGGGCATCGAGCCCGAGAGCACGCTGATCGAGCTCACCGTGGACGGCAAGAAAGCACGCACCCTGATTCGCGAAATCCAGCGTCACCCGATTCGTCCCGACATCATCCACGTGGACTTCTACGAAATCCACGCGGACGAGAAGGTCACGCTCAAGGTGCCCGTGCACCTCGTGGGCACACCGGACGGCGTGCGCAACGCCGGGGGCGTGCTCGATCAGGTCACGCGCGAGGTGGAAATCGAGGTGCTGCCCGAGCACATCCCCGATCGTGTGGAGCTCGACGTTTCCGCGCTGAAGATCGGTGACTCACTGCACACCCGCGATCTGACGATCCCCAACGCCGTCATCCTGACGGGCGCCGACCTGACGATCGCGACGGTGGTGCCTCCGCGCGCCGAGGAAGTCGCCGCGCCCACCCCCGAGGCCGCGACTGAAGTCGCCGAACCCGAGCTGATCCGCAAGGTCCGTGAGGATGAAGAGGGCGTGGAAGGCGAAGCTGCGGCGCCCGCCGAGGGCAAGGCCGCCAAGCCTGAGGAGAAGCCCAAGGGCAAGAAGGAAGAGTAGTTTCTGCGCGCCGTCGTCGGCCTGGGAAACCCAGGACCGGATTACGCGGCGACGCGCCACAATGCCGGCTTTCTGCTGGCGGATGCCGTCGCCGAGCATTGGCAGCTGGCCCCCTTCCGTCGCGCCGAGCGCGCCCGCGCGACGGAAGGCACGGTCGCCGGCGTCCCCGTCCGCATCCTGAAACCCACGACGTTCATGAACCGGAGCGGTGCCGCGCTCGCGTCATTGCGCGCCGACCCCACGTTCACGCCCGCGCGCGACCTCCTCATCCTCGTGGACGATTTCCAGATTCCCGTCGGCACGTTCCGCCTGCGCGCGGAGGGCTCGGCAGGCGGGCACAATGGCCTGAAGAGCATCGAGGGGGCGCTGCAGTCGCAGCAGTATGCCCGGCTGCGAATCGGCGTGGGTCCACTGCCCGAGGGGACTGCCGACTGGGCAGATCACGTCCTCGCCCCGTTCGAACCCGCCGAAATGGAGCAGGTGCAGACCTTGATGCCGCAGATGATCGATGCCGTCGAGAAGTGGCTTAAGACCTGATGCTGCGTCTCGGCATCGTTGGTCTTCCCAACGTAGGCAAGTCGACCCTCTTCAATGCCCTCACGTCCTCCAAAGCGGCGGCGGCTGAGAACTACCCCTTCTGTACTGTCGAGCCCAATGTGGGCGTGGTCGAGGTCCCCGATCCTCGGCTCGAGCAGCTCAACGAGGTCATCAAACCCAAAAAGAAGATTCCGGCGGTCGTCGAGTTCGTGGACATCGCCGGCCTGGTGAAGGGCGCGTCGCAGGGCGAAGGACTCGGCAACCAGTTTCTGTCACATATTCGCGAGGTGGACGCGGTCGTCCACGTGATCCGCTGCTTCGAAGATCCCGACGTAGTCCATGTCATGGGGCCGGTGGACCCGGTGCGCGATCACGACGTCATCACCAGCGAGCTCGCCCTCGCCGATCTCGCGATCGTCGAGCGGCGGCTCGACAAGGCGCGCAAGTCGGCGCGCGCCGGCGACAAAGAAGCCCAGCTCGAGCTGGTGCTGCTCGAGCGCGTTGTGTCCGAGCTGAATGGCGGCCGCGGCGCGCGCGAAGCCGGTGAGGGCGAGGACGCCGTGAAGTTTCTGCGCCAGCTGGGCCTGCTGACGGCCAAGCCGATTCTCTACGCCGCCAACGTCAACGAAGACGATCTCGCCGCCGGTGGCGGTAAATGGATCGACAGGCTTCGCGCGGCGGTGCAGAGCCATCACGAGGAGGCCGAGATCGTTGCATTCTCCGCGAAGTTCGAGGCGGAGCTCGGCGAGCTGGCGGGCGACGAGCGGCGGGAATTCCTGGCGAGCGCCGGTATCGGGGAGCCAGGGCTCGACCGCTTGATCCACGCGGGCCACCGGCTGCTGGGATTACAGCAATTCTTTACGGTCGGCGAGAATGAGGTGCGGGCGTGGACGATGCATCGCGGCGGCACGGCGTATGATGCCGCGGGCGAAATCCACTCCGACTTCCAGCGCGGTTTCATCCGCGCCGAAACGGTGGGGTTTGGAGAGTTTGTGAAAGCGGGCAGCTACAAGGCTGCCCGCGAGCAAGGCCTGGTGCGCAGTGAGGGCCGCGACTACGTCGTGAAAGACGGCGACATTCTACTCTTCCGCTTCAACGTCTAGCGCGTCCAGATCACGACCAGCCCGCACGATCCGGCAGATGGAGGTCCACCGCCAACCCACACGGATGCGCCGGGCGGCCCGGGAAGCGGCACATTCAACCCGACCGGCGGTACGCCGCGGTAGATCTCGACGGCGGCGACATCGGATATGGCGATGTCGTCGTAATTCACTTCCTGGGACGGCATCCCATCCACGTTGATCGGAACGGCACAGAGAACGCCGCGGCTCAATCGCGTGGGGACACACCATTGGAAGCAACGCGTCGCAATGCCCTCGAGCGTGAGTAAGCCGCTGATTCGCGCCGCCCGGACCCGCTTGATGTCTTCGCGCGTGAAAAACCGCGCGAATCCCGTGTACAGATTGCGACGCTCGTAAAATCCGGCTAGATCCCGCCAGACCTCAGCCTGCCGTGCTTCCACGATCACCGGATTCAGGTCGAGCTCTTCCACGTCGAGCAGCACCGCGATTCTCTGGGTCCGGTGCTCATGCAGGGTGAACTCGTAATCTTCGGTCACCCGGCCGTCGTAGGAGACGCGGATGCTCTGCTTTCCGGCCGGCAAGCCATCGAGCAGAAAGAACCCGGACGAGTCGGTGACGACGAACCTGTTCGCGGCGGCGATCATCGCGCCTGCGATCGGGCGCCCGTTGAACGCGGAGCTTGCGGCGCCCCGAATACGTGCAGTGGAGTCGCCCTGCAGAGGCAGCGACGAGACCACGATGGCGACTGTGACAACTGGTAATGCGAGCATCTTGCACCTCGACTTGAAGAACCTGCCGAACCATCCATAGAGCGATGTGACAGGAAGTGCAAGACGTGGGCCACCCGGCTGGGCCCTCAGCAGATTATGGAGCCGCCCAGCCGGGACCCTCGGTCGGGGGTCGTCCATCGGATCCAACCCTCCGCTGTGCGCTGTGCGGCCCGGCCGCAAGCCGGGTACGGCCACAGGACGCGGACACGCATCCACGGTCCACGAACCTCGAGCGGTGAAACCCCATACGCGCCCTGCTCGGCGCGGAGACCTCTTTCGAGCCACGCCACGACGTCACTCGCACTATCGGGCGAGGCGTAAAGGGCGTGCCGTGCACTGTCGATGAAGTATGTCGGGAGCTCCGCCTTCAAATAGTGCGACTCCCACGACACGAGTCTCATCGCCGTCGGCCCGAGCGCGAGCTGCGACGTCTGGGCCCACGCCGCGCCGTCATCGCCGGGCGCCGGAGCCGAATATCGAAAGCGGAACCAGCCGTCCGCTCGTATCTCATAGACTATGAGCGCGACCGGTCCGTCATACACCACCCCGAGCCACCCCCCGACCTCGTGCGGGGCCCACCCGGGTCCCTCTCGCACACGATACAGCCAGCCGCGCGCCAGCCACGCGAACGGTTGGTCGTTAGGAGTGCGATAGACCGGGAGTATGACGTCGCGCAGCCAATCGAAACCATCGACGTTTTCGACGGCGGTGAGGTAGCCGGCGCCCCGTTTCCAATCGCGCCACTGCCGGTCCACGGTGACCTTGCGCGGAGCCGGCCTCGGCGAGGGCGGGGCGACCAGATCGCGCGGCAGCGTGGTGAGCCGCCCCCAGGGATCGAGCGAGCCTTTGCAACGCTCGACGACGCGAGCGGCGCGTGCGGAGGGAGTATCGAGGTTGGACGCGTGGAACACCGCAGCGGCGTCTCCGACGGCTCGCTGCCCTTTTTCGCCGGGAATCGAGTTCTCCGCGGAACCACTGTTGTGAGCGAAATCAACGAGAATCCTGGTGCGTCCGGCCAGCGAGTCAGAGCGGCTCTCCCAATACCAGCGTGGAGCACCGCGGCTATCGATTGCAACGCGGATTTCCAAAGCGGGGCGCAGCAGGTCGCCGATCTGCCAGCGCACTGCTTTGAATCCCTGCTTCGTCCAGTACGAATCCTCATTACAACGCCCAGTCGGGTCATCACTCGGAGGCACGCGGGGGAGAAAGTCCGCCAGGGCGACGTCCCGCGGGATCAGGTCATCTCGTGCGAACACGCGCTCTCGCTGCTGGCCGGAGGCGGCACCGGCGAGGGTAAGCGGAACAAGAACCAGTCGTGTTACGCGGAGCATGACAATCGTAGAATAACACGCCTGCCGACGCCTTTCCACGCCTTCCCACGCCGTTTACCTTTATCGCTCACAAATCCCCTACTCGGTGCCTTCCACCGCACCGGGTCACCTATGACCAAAGGGAGGTGGCATGAATCGTCGGTACGAGACCGTCTACATCTTCGATAGTGCGCTGGACGAGCCGGCAATCACCGAAAAGCTGAACCGTTTACACGCCCTTCTTACAAAGGAAGGGAAAGGCACGATTTCGAACGTGGCGCATTGGGGCAAGCGGACCATGACCTTCAAGATCAAGAAGAAGGACGTGGGCTACTACGTCGTCGCCGAGTTCCAAGCGACCGGAGACTTGCTCCCGGAGTACGAGCGCGCCGTAAAACTGGACGAGGGCGTGCTGCGCTACCTCATCGTCGAGGCCGCGCGTGAACAGCCGAAGCCGGTGGTCGCTGCCGTCGTCGCACCCGAAGAAGAAGAGCTGGAAGAGGAGGAAGCGTGAGACGTCCCGCCAAGACCTGTCCGGTGTGCGAGTCCGGCGCCCGCGTGCTCGACTACAAGGATGACCGGACCCTGGGCCGCTTTCTGACCGAGCGCGGCAAGATTCTGCCGAGCCGGCTGTCGGGGATGTGCGCGCGCCACCAGCGGCAGCTCGCGACCGCCATCAAGCGCGCGCGGCAGCTGGCCCTGCTTCCGTATATCAAGGGTCACACTGCGTAGCGTGGCGGACACGCGCGAGTCGTGGTGGCGTCTGAGCCTGGCGCTGATCGCGTTCGTGCTCTGGGCGCATCCGAGTCTGGTCGGTCTGCCGTTCGCGGCGTTGCTCCTCCTGGCTCCCAGGGGAGGCGCGGGGAACCCGAGCGATCGTTCGGCGTGGTCGCAGCCGCTCGCGGGGCTGATCGGCGCCATGAGTCTCGCATTGCTCGTGTTGACCGGCGGAAGCGGTGGCCGGCTGGCTGCCGTCACCAGCGCCTACATCGTGCTGGTGACCGCCGCGTTCGTTTCCGTGGTGCTGTTGCGGCCGCAGCCGATTCTGCGTCAGGCACTCAGGGCGCTGGTGGCAGGCGGGCTCGCAACGGCGGTGTTGATCCAGGCGGTGTGGGGATCGGACGCGTGGGGCGCGCTCGCTTGGGAAGCCAGGCGTGACGCCAGCATCACGATGCGGTCCATCGTGGAGGTCGCTCCCGACGCGTTCACGATTTATGAGCCGATGGTGCGTTTTGTGAGCCTCACATGGCCCGGGATGCTCACGTTACAGACGTTGGCCGGCCTGGCGCTGGCCTGGCAGCTCCACCTGCGCCTGGCGCCGGCAGCGAGGGCAGCGGGCACGCCCGCTCCGGTCGCGCGTTTCAAGGATTTCCGCATGGGCGACGGCTGGGTGTGGGGCATCGTCGCCTGGCTGGGCGTGCTGATTCTGCCGGTCTCGAACGCGCTCCACGTGGCGGGCACGAACGTCGGACTGGTCGCGAGCGCGCTGTACGTGCTGCGCGGCGCGGCGATCGTCGTCACGTTTGCCGAGGCCTTCGGCGTTTCGGCGGTGGTGCTCGTGATTGTGGCGGGCGCCGCGGCGGCGCTGGCCGTCCCGCTGCTGTTCGTGCTGCCCGGATTATGCACGCTCGGCATTACCGATACGTGGTACCAATACCGGCGCCGTCTCGCCGCCGCCCGCGGAGGCGGCGGCGGGACCGGCCCCATACAACCTAAGGACTGACGATGGAAATCATTCTGCGGGCAGACGTGCAGCACCTGGGCAAGGTCGGGGAAGTCGTCAAAGTGAAGGACGGCTACGCCCGCAACTATCTGTTGCCCAAAGGACTCGCCTACCCGGCGACCGAAGCCAACAAGAAACGGATCACCTACGAGGGCGAGCGCCTGGTGAAACAGCAAGCCGCCGAGAAGTCAGCGGCGGAGACTGAGGCGACCCGGCTCACGGAGGTTCACCTCACCTTCGCGATGAAAGTCGGCGAGGAGGAAAAGCTCTACGGCTCGGTGACGGCGAGTGACATCCAGCGCAAGCTCGAGGAGATGGGAATCCACGTCGACAAGCGCAAGATCGATCTGCACGAGCCGATCCGGGAGCTCGGCGACTTCAACGTCGGGATCAAGATCCATCCCGAGGTGCGGCCCGAGGTGCGGGTCACCGTGGTGAAGGAGTAACATCCTGGGTGATGGCGTTTACTATGGAAGGGAAAACGATCGGTGCCTGGGGCGTTCTCTATCAAAACGAGGACGGAACAAACCCCGAACGCGCTCGCTATGACTAATCAGGGAGGGTCGGCAGTTCTCTCACAGATTGTTGACGCATTGCTGGATCGCAAAGCGGTCGATCCGGTGGTATTGGACCTGCGTGGCTTGTGCGCCGCCACAGACTACTTCGTCATCGTGTCGGGAACGTCGGACGCGCACGTGCGCGGAATGGCGAACCACCTCGTGACGGCCCTCGCGCCGGCGGGGCTCGAGCCGCATCATGTGGAAGGGTTGGCGCAGGGACGCTGGGTGTTGCTCGACTACGTGGATTTCGTGGTACATGTATTTCATCCCGAGCTGCGGGAGTTTTATCAGCTCGAGCGGTTATGGGGCGATGCCCCGGTCGTCGCCGCTGGCGATGCAGGCGGAACAGGCGCGAAAGGATAGGCCGGTATGCGACGCACCATCACACTGAGTGCCACCCTCGTATGCGCGAGTCTCGCGACTCCCGCGGCCGCGCAATACTTCGGTCAGAACAAGGTGCAGTACCGCAGCTTCAACTTCCAATCGATTCAGACCGAGCACTTCGACATCTACTACTATCCGGATGAGCGCGGCGGCGCGCTCGACGCGGCGCGCATGGCCGAGCGCGCGTATGGCCGCCTGTCGCGCGTCCTGCACCACAAGTTCCAGGGTCGCAAACCGATCATCCTCTACGCATCGCAGTCCGACTTCCAGCAAACGAACGTCGTGGACGCGTCAGGCGAGGGGCTGGGCGGCGTCACGGAGTTCTTCAAGCACCGCGCCGTCCTGCCGTTCACCGGCTCGTATGCCGAGTTCGAGCACGTGCTGCAGCACGAGATGGTGCACCAGTTCCAGTATGACGTGTACAGCCGCGGCCGTCCGGGCGGCGGCGTGCAGACGCTGGTCAACGTCAATCCGCCGCTCTGGTTCATGGAAGGAATGGCGGAGTACCTGTCGCTGGGACCGATCAACCCCGAGACGGCGATGTGGCTACGCGATGCGGCGCTCGAGGGGCAGCTCCCCACGATCGAGGAGATGACGCACGACCCCTACATCTTCCCCTACCGCTTCGGACACGCGCTCTTCGCGTACATCGGCGAGAAGTGGGGCGACGAAGTTATCGGGGAGATCCTGCAGAGCTCCGCATCCTCCGGCATCGAAGCCGCGTTCAAGCGCGCGGTCGGACGTTCACTCGAGGATTTGTCGAACGACTGGCGCGACGCCGTGCAGAGCACCTTCCTGCCGCAGCTGGGCGACCACTACCGCGCTCGTCGCATCGCGCAGCCCACGCTGACCCGGCGCAAGACCCGCGGACGCATCTTCCTCGCGCCCGCGCTGACGCCCGACGGCAAAGACATCGCCTTCTTCGGCGATCAGGGCAACTTCTTCGTCGATCTCTGGCTGGCGAATGCGGAGACGGGACGCGTCAAGCAGCGGCTGGTGAAATCCACGCTCAACAACAACTACGAAAGCCTGCGGTTCATCAACTCGGCAGGCGCGTTTTCTCCCGACGGCCGGTCCTTCGCGATCGCCGCCAAGCGCAAGGACCGCGATGACCTGGTGATTCTCGACGTGAAGCGTGGCCGCGAAGAGCGGCGCATTCAAGTCGGGTTGAACGGGCTGCAGACGCCGCAGTGGTCTCCCGATGGACAACAGCTCGTGTTCACCGGATTCAACAACGGCTTCTCCGATCTCTTCATTGTCCATCGCGACGGGACCGGGCTGCGGCGGCTGACCAGCGACAAGTTTGCGGATCTGCATCCGTCGTGGTCACCCGATGGCAACACCATTGCGTTCGTGACCGACCGCGGCGGCGATACGGACTTCGATCTCCTGCGCTTCAGCAACCTGCGGATCGCGCTCTACCACCTCGACACCGGCACTATGGAGCTGCTCGGCAACATGGACGCCGGAAAGAACATCAACCCGGTGTGGGCGCCCGACGGCCGGTCGCTGGCGTTTGTCTCCGATCGCACGGGAATCGCAAACGTCTTCCTGTACGACTTTGCCGACGGCCGGATTTATCAGCTCACGAACATGTTCACGGGCGTGCAGGGCATTACGCCGCTGTCTCCCGTGCTCACCTGGGCGGCGCATGCCGACCGCATGGCGTTCGTCTACTACGAGGACGGGCAGTACAGCGTCTATTCGCTGGAGAATCCGCGCTCGCTCCGGCGCGCGCCGTACCGCGGGCCCACCACGCAGCCCGTTGTCACGCTGCTGGCGGTCGAAGGGCGCGACACCGTGATTGCTGCTCCGACTCTGGTGACGCCGGCCTCTACCGGGACAACGGGGGGCACGGGCGGCACGGAGGCTCGGTCGAACGGGTCGTCCATCTACCGCTCGTCCGGCGGGTTCCGCCCATCGGCGTCGCCGCACCCGGCGGAATCGTCGGCGGTGCCGGCGCCGGTGACTGTGCGCGCGCTGCTCGATTCGGCGACGCTCGCCCTTCCCGACACGAACGAGTTCTCGTTCAAGCCGTACAGGGTCCGCTTCACCGCGGACTACGTGGTGCGCCCGACGGTCGGTTATCAGCGCGACAACTTCGGCCGCGGCTTCTTCGGCGGGACCGCGATCGCGCTTTCCGACATCCTCGGCAATCACTCGGTCGTGCTGGCCGGCTCGATCAACGGCCGCATCAGCGAAGCGCAGTTCCTGGGTGTCTACATCAATCAGTCGCGTCGGCTCAATTGGGCTGCCGGCTTCTCGCAGGATCCGCTGTACTTCTACGGGGGCGCCGGCTGGACCCGGATCGAGGATCCGGCCAGCCCGGGCGACAGCCTCGATGTCTTCTCCTCGCGCGTTCGCCGCTTCGTCATTCGCGATGCGTTCGCGGAGTCGTACTATCCCTTCGATCGCTTCAACCGGCTCGAGATAGGGCTGCACGCGGTCAACATCTCCGAAGCCACGCTGGCATTTCAAACGCTGTATGACACGACCGGTGCATTCATCGATCAGCGGCTCGTGAGCGGCGGCGGTCCGTCGGCGACGTTCGTGCAGCCGGCGCTGGCGCACGTTCACGACAACACCCTGTTCGGCTATGTGGGACCGTTCGCGGGATCGCGGTCGCGCCTGTCGGTGTCACCCGCCTTCGGCTCATGGAGCTTCACGGCCGGGCTCGTGGACTACCGGCGCTATCTCTTTTTCCGTCCGTTCACGATCGCATTCCGCGGGATGATGTTCGGCCGGTTCGGCCGTGATGCGGATCGCTTCCCCATCTTCCTCGGCAATACGGACCTGTTACGCGGCTACACAGCCGGGTCCCTGCGCGATCACGAATGCCTCGCTGATCCGAGCGTGCAGGTCACCTGCCCCGAGCTCGATCAGCTGATCGGATCCAAGATCGCGGTCACCAGCATCGAGCTGCGGTTCCCGTTGACGCGATCACTGGTGCTCGGATTCCTGCCCGTCGGCTTCCCGCCGATCGAGGGCGCGATCTTCTACGACATGGGCATGGCGTGGGATAGTGAGAGCATCGTCAAGTGGAACCGGTCGACGACGGAAGATCCGGTGCGCGTGCGGACGCCGCTGCGCAGCTGGGGCGGCTCGATCCGGGCGAACATGCTGGGCCTGTTGATCATGCGGATCGATTACACCAAGCCGCTGGACCGGCAGTACAAGAAATCGTATTGGACCATCAGTTTAGGTCCGACGTTCTAACTCCGCTTCGCTAAAACAGTTGCAATGGCCTCGCCGGTTGTCTATTTTGTCGGCGAGGCCATTTGCCCATCTCCCGTTTCCTGCTCTGCGCGATTGTGCCGCTTTGGAGTTGTGGATCCCAAGCGCCGGCAGTCATATCGTCGCAACAACAATCACCAGAACGGGTTAGCCAGCTCCAGATCCAGGCGCGCATCCCCGGCGTGGCGATTCGACTGCCCGCCAAGGGTGGCACACCACAACTCTATCGCCTGCCCCGGCTCACCGCCGTCGAGGGGGTCCTCCGGGGCAAGCTGCCGCCGGTCGAACGGGTTGTGGGGCTCGATCCCGAGTCGGAATTTCTCTTCGTCGCGACCGCCAAACGCGAGCTGCTCGCACTCGACCTCGGCAGCGGCCGCGTAGACACGGTCGCGACCGGCATCTCGCAGGCCGCACTCGGACCCGACGGCACGTTGTACGCCGTCGACACCTTGCGACGTGTGATCTCACTTTCGCGCCGCACGCGGTTTGCGTGGCCTCAACCGCTCACCGCCCTGCCGCGCGATCTCTTTGGCGCGACGGATCAGCATCTCGTCGGCGTGATTCCGCAGGACCGGCTCCTCGTTGCGGCCGCCGATCAGCCGCCGACCGTGCTTCCCATCGCCGCGGGTGGCGACGTCGCAGCCACGCGCTGGGGCGACCTGGTCGCCGTCGCCAGCGACACGGGCGTGACCTTCTACGATCCGCTCGGGCGCCGTAATCCGTCGTTCGTCAAACTTGCGGACGCGCCGCGCGCGCTCGCATTCTCGCCATCAGGCCACCGCATCTATGTCGCCCGCCGCAACGTCCCCGGCCTAGCGGTGGTCGATCGCTTCGAACGCCGTGAGCTGGACGGCGTCGCGTTGCCCGGCCCCGTCGCCGCGCTGCGGCTCGACCCGCTCGGTCGCTGGCTGCTGGCCCGACCGGCAGTCGGTGACTCGGCATGGATCGTCGATCTGCCGATCAAGCGGCACACCGGCATCGTGCCCACCGCATGGCAAGCGGATTTGCCGGCGATTTCTCCCGATG
>Ga0193739_1000078_pt1 | contig 23585 bp, 18 predicted proteins | sample L2a2metaG_FD_144926 | JGI IMG/M metagenome (GOLD analysis project Ga0193739, IMG submission 144926) | Soil microbial communities from a riparian zone of the East river system, Colorado, United States - L2a2 | ecosystem: Environmental > Terrestrial > Soil > Riparian zone | place: USA: East River...
TGCGCCGCCGCGCCGAGGAGCGCTACATGATGTGGCGCGACCTGCTGCTCTTCGGAGAGCACACCTGGGGCGCCGACGTGAGCGTGTCCGCGCCCGACGCGCGGCAGACGGTGGCGCAGTGGGCCTATAAGCGACGTTTCGTGGAGAGCGGGGCGGCGGCCGCGCGACAGATCCTGACCGACGGACTGCTGCGTCTCGGCGCCGCCACAAACGCGGGACGCGGCCGGATTGTCTTCAACGCCGGCAACTGGGAGCGCACCGACGTCGCGCGTGTGCCCGGCGGTGCCGGCAGAGCCTTCACCTTCGGCGGCCAGGAGCTCCCCTCAGTAGATGAAGGGGGCGACGCGCTCGTGGTCGTGCGGGACGTTCCACCCCTCGGCTACCTGGCGCTGAGCGAGACCGACCGCGAACCCCGTCCCCCGACCGCCGACGGCGAAGCGCTCGACGCGAAAGCCGGGGGGGGGGGGTTCACGGTGGCGCTCGACGCGGCGACCGGCGCCATCCGCTCGCTCACGGGTCCCGACGGCAAGGAGCGCGTGAAACCGTCGGAGTGGTCGGGACTGAACCAGCTCGTGTACGCCAAGGGCGGCGAGCGCAGCGCGCTCTGGACCACCGGCGACCGGAACGACCTGAAAACGCCGCCCCAGCTTGCCGTGGCCCAGGCACGCCTCGTCCGCGCCCGGCGGGAGCGCCTGCCCGGGATCGGCGTGCGGCTCGTCGCCGAGCGAGCGCTCGATAGCCTTCCGGGCTTTCCGTCCATCGTATCGACCGTCACCCTGTACGACGATCTCCCGTGGGTGGACATCGAGAACCGGATCGTCAAGGAACCGACGCTCGCGAAAGAGGCACTCTACGTCGCCTTCCCCTTCGCCTTCACGAAGCCAACGGTCGAGGTCGAAGTGCCTCTCGGCCGGATGACGGTCGACCGCGACCAGCAGCCGGGGAGCTGTCGCGACTGGTACTGCCACGCCCATTGGGTGTGGCTACACGAGGGCGGCGATTCGGGCGTTCTATGGAGCGGCCCCGACACGCCGCTCTTCACCCTGAACGACATCAATCGCGGCGCCTGGCGCCGAACGATCGTCCCCGACGGGACGCTGTTCGCGTACGCGATGCACAACTACTGGCACACGAACTACGCCGCCCGGCAGGGAGGACAGTTCGGCTGCCGCTTCCGCCTCTCGCTCCTCGCCCCGGGCGATGCGGCGGAGCCTGTTCGCCGCGGCTGGGCGGCCTGCGATCCTCTATACGTGAGCCTGTCGTATGAGACGCGCGTGTCGGGGCCGCTGATCGCCAAAGACCGCGCTGTCTCCGTTCCGGACAAGGGCGTGCTGGTGGTGGGCGCGAAGCCCGCCGACGACGGCGAGGGTGCCATCGTGAAACTGTTGGACATCACCGGTCAGGCGCGATCCATCGGCGTGTGGCCCGCCGCGTACGCGTTCCGCCAAGCGCGTCGTACGAACCTCGTCGAGATGAACGGTGACGCCGCGCCCGTGACGGGTGACGGCAAGGCCGCCATCGATCTCTCGGCGTGGGGCGTGGCGGCGCTCCGCCTGTTTGGTTAACGTCGAGCCATGACTCTTCCGACAACGCTGGGTGAGCTGAAGCAGACCGAATGGGCGAGCCCCGCCCGCTGCAACCGCACGGTCAAAGACGAGATGCGGGAGAACCTCATCTGCCTGCTGGAGAACGGCACACAGCTGTTCCCCGGGATCGTGGGCTACGAGGAGACCGTCATCCCGCAGCTCGTGAACGCACTGCTCGCCCGTCACAACTTCATCCTGCTCGGCCTGCGCGGTCAGGCGAAGAGCCGCATCCTGCGCCAACTCGTCAGTCTCTTGGATGAAGAGATCCCCATCCTGGCGGGCAGCGAGGTCAACGACGATCCCTTCGAGCCGATCTCGAAGTATGGGCGGGAGCTGATCAATGAGCACGGCGACGACACGCCGATCGCCTGGCTGCCGCGCGATTCGCGCTTCATCGAAAAGCTCGCCACCCCGGACGTGACGATCGCCGACATCATCGGCGACGTCGATCCGATCAAGGCGGCGCGCGGCGGGCATCTGCTATCCGACGAATTGACGATGCACTTCGGGCTGCTGCCGCGCGCCAACCGCGCCATTTTCGCGATCAACGAGCTGCCCGATCTCGCCGGCAAGGTGCAGGTGGGGCTGTTCAACATCATGCAGGAAGGCGACGTCCAGATCAAAGGGTATCCGGTCCGGCTCAACCTCGACGTGGCGCTCGTGTTCACGGCCAACCCCGAGGACTACACCGCGCGCGGCAAGATCATCACGCCGCTGAAGGACCGGATCGGCGCCGAGATCGTCACGCACTACCCGCTCACCGTGGAGCTGGGCACGGCGATCACCAAGCAGGAGGCCTGGGTCGAGCGCGGCGGCCGCCCCATCCGCGTCCCCGATTTCATCGAGGAGCTGATCGAGCGCATCGCCTTCGAGGCCCGCGAAGACAAGCGCGTCGATCGGCGCAGCGGCGTGTCGCAGCGCCTGCCGATCAGCGTGCTCGACAGCGTGGTGTCGAACGCCGAGCGCCGCACCATCGTCACCAAGGAGCGCGCTGTCGTCCCGCGCGTGTCGGACGTGTACGCCGCCCTGCCCGCGATCACCGGCAAACTCGAGCTCGAGTATGAGGGCGAGCTGCAGGGCGCCGAGGCGATCGCCAAAGACCTGATCCGCCGCGCCGCCGGCAAGACGTTCGAGGCGCGTGTGGGCGGAGCCAACGTGGACGACATCGTCCATTGGTTCGACGAAGGCGGCGCGCTCAAGATCACCCCCGACGAACGCTCGGAGTCGCTCCTCAAGGGGTTCAGCGTGGTGCCCGGGCTGCTCGATCTCGTGGACCAGGTAGGACTCGCCGGCAAGAAAGACCCCGCCGCCATGGTCTCAGCCTGCGAGCTGGTGCTCGAAGGTCTCGTGGCCGAGAAGCGGATCGCGCGCAGCGAGGATCTGGGCTACGTCCGCGCCCGCCCCGACCCCAAGGCCCCCCCGAAACCTGGACCGAACCTCTTTACGTAGCATCCATATCTCTTACAGGGAGTTTCCATGGGCCAGATGCTCTTCGGTCTCGTGCTGCTCGCGTTTGCGGTCTTCCTGCGGCTCGGGGCGTCGGCGATCCGGGCGGAAGGCGCGCGTCCCGGGCTGCGCCTGCTGAGCATCGGCGCCATGGTCGTCGGCGCGCTCCTCGTCCTCGGCTCGACCTTGGTCGTGGTCAACGCCGGCGAGGTCGGCGTGCGGCATGCCTTCGGCTCGGTGGACCAGCAGCCGCTGCTCGCCGGGATCCGGGTGGTGACCCCGTGGTCGTCCGTCGAGCGATTCTCGACGCGCGAGGAGCAGTACCCCTTCTCGGGTGACCAAGTCGAGGAAATCGCGGCGCTCTCGAGCGAGCAGATGGGCATGACGGTGGACGTGAGCCTCCGCTGGCAGATCGACCCCCAGCAGGCGGCGCACATCTACACGGAAATCGGGAATGAAGACCAGATCCACAGCGCCGTGCGCAACGCTATCCGGAAGGGCGTGCGCGACGGGATGGTGCAGTACTCCATCAACGACATCTCGAAGCGCAACCAGATCGCTACGACGATGGAAGCACTGGTGGACTCGGCCCTGGTGACGCAGCCCCGCGCCGGGGGCCCGCCGTTCCGGATCGCGACCGTCACCGCCTTCTTCCTGCGCGATCTGCAGCCGCCCGCGCAGGTCGTACAGGCGATCAACAACAAGATCGCGCAGGAGCAGCAGGTCGAGACGGAGCGGCACCGCGTCGAAGTGGCGCGGCTCCAGGCGGAGCAGCAGCGGCTCCTCAACACGACGCTCACCGCCGAGGCGCTGACCCGGCAGTACCTCGACGTGCTGCGCGAAATGAAGACGTCGAGCAACCTCGTCGTCCTGGTGCCGACCGCGGGCGGGATTCCGATCTTGAACCTCGGTGACCTACGGCGGAACCTGCGCCAGCAGTGAGCACGCCGCCGCTCATCACGGTGACGCGGCAGTACGCCTCGGGCGGCTCGGACGTCGCCCGGCTGGTGGCGAAGGCGCTGGGCTGGACGCTGATCGACAACGAGTTCGTGGATCAGGTGGCGCGCCTCGCCGGATTGCCACCCGAAGAGGTAGCACAACGCGAGGAGCGCTCGCCCGGCCTGCTGGAGCGGCTAGCCCGCACGCTCGCGGTCGCGTCACCCGAGATGTTCATCACGACCGCGAGCGTGCCGCCGCCCGTCGACGCCGACGAAGCCACCATCGTGAAGATGACCGAACGGGTCATCGCCGAAGCGGCAGCCGAGGGCCGAGTGGTGCTGGTGGGGCGCGGCGCGCAGGCGCTGCTCGCGCAGCGCAGCAACGCGCTGCACGTGTACGTCATCGCGAGCAAGCCCTGGCGCCGCAAGCTCGCCGTCGAGCGGCTCGGCGTAGATCCCGCCACCGTCGACAAGGTCGTGGACGAAACCGACAGGCAGCGCGACCAATACGTGAAGACTCACTACGGCCGAGACCGTCAGGATCTCGCGAGCTACGATCTGGTCCTGAACGCGGAGCGGCTCGGGTTCGAAGGGGCGGCGGCGCTGGTGGTGGCGGACGCTACGCGGCGGGGATGGCGCTAGGCCGAGTACCAGTTCTTCTCCCAAGCGTGTGCTTCGAGCCGGGTTAGCATGCCCGCCGACAACGGACCCTTGTTCGACGCCGCAACATTGGACCGCACGTGATCGGCGCGCCGCATCCCCGGAATGACCGTCGACACCTCCGGTGACGACAGGCAGAATCGGAGCGCCAACTCAGGCAGCGTCTCCGCTTCCTCACCGAGCACCAGCGCTAGGGCATCCGCCCTTTTCCCGGCTTCGGCCCGCCGGTCGCCCCGGAAGTACGCCTCTCGCCAATCGCCCGCCGGAAACACGGTGTCGGACCGAATGCGCCCAGTGAGCGCGCCCTCGTCGAATGGAACGCGGACGATCACGCCCAGCGGCTTTTTCCTCGCCAGCGTGAACAAGGCCCGCTCGGGCGAGCGATCGTAGATATTGTAGATCACCTGCGCGGTCTCGAAGATCGGATCGGCCAGCGCCCGCAGCGCGGTTTCGGGCGCGTGATCGTTGATCGAAATCCCCCAATGCAGGACCTTCCCTTCCTCCACCAGGCGCACCATCCGGTCGTACGTGGCGCCCCACGTCGCATCGTCGAACCACGCGTCGTGCCACACGTGCAGTTGCTGCAGCGGCAGGGCGTCGACACCGAGATTCTTGAGCGAAGCCTCCGTAGACGCTGCGACATGCCGCGCCGGAAAGACCGCGGAGACGGACTTACTCCCATCTCCCGGCCACTCCTGGTTGAGGGGCGGCACTTTGGTGGCGACCACAGCGAGACCGTCACGGATTTCCGCCCGGAGCACTTGCCCAATCACCTGCTCGCTGTGGCCGTCTCCGTACGCCAACGCCGTATCGAAGAACGTCACGCCCTCGTCGACGGCCCGTCGTAACGCGTCGCGCCCGTCACTATCCTGGGCACCGAGCCACTGGCCGCCGCCGAGGCCCCACCCGCCGTAACCGATCTCGCTGACGTCGTACCCGGTGGTGCCCAACGTGCGATTTCGCATGCGGTAGCCTACACCGCGGTCCGCAACTCCGGAACCCGCCACGCCGCGATGGCCATCGCCAGCGCCGTGACGATCCCACCGATCGCCACCGCCCACGGGGCCCCGAAATGCTCGGCGAGAATGCCGGCCTGGAGCGCGCCGAGCGGCGCCAGCCCGACGAAGACGAACGAGTAGAAGCCCATCACGCGCCCGCGCAGCTCATCGGGCACGAGCGTCTGGAGCAGGGTGTTCGTGAGCGCGTTGTTGAGGATCATGGCGCAGCCCGCGAGTCCCAGCACCACGAGCGATAGGGTGAAGCTGCGCGACGCCGCGAACAGCGCGAGCGTCAGGCCGAAGCTCGTGCCGCCCAGGACCAGGGTGCGCCCCTTCGGGATGCGCAGGCTCAAGACGGCGATGCCGAGCGCGCCGAGGAGTGCTCCTATCCCCACAGCCGCGGTAAGCGCGCCGTACCCGGCCGCGCCCGCGCCCAACACGTCCCGCGCCACGACGGGCATGAGCACGAGAAAGGGAAACCCGAACACGCTGAACAGAGCGGTCAGCACGACCAGGGTCGATACGCGGGCGTCGGCGCGGATGAACGCGAGACTCTCGCGGAAGCCGGCCCATGCCGAGCCTCGCGCCGCCTGGGGCACGCGAGGGGGCATGCGCATCGCGAGGAGGCACCCGATCACGGCGAGGTAGCTCACGCCGTTCAGCACGAAGCACCACAGCATGCCGACGGTCCCGATGAGCACGCCGGCCACGGCGGGGCCGAAGACGCGCGTCGCATTGAACACCGACGAGTTGAGCGCGATCGCGTTCATCAAGTCGTCCTTCCCGACCATCTCGACCAGGAACGACTGCCGCGTGGGAATGTCGAACGCGTTGACGATACCGAGGAACAGGGCGAGCCCCATGACACTGTCGACCGTGACTTTGCCCGTGGCAACGAGCGCGGCCAGCGCGAACGCCTGCAGCATCAAGAGTGATTGCGTGATGACGACGACACGCCGCTTGTCGGTGCGGTCGGCCACAACGCCGGCGTACAGGGTAAAGAGCAGAACGCCGATCGAGCTGAGTGCCGAGACCACGCCGACGTAGAACGGAGAGTTGGTGAGCTGCAGCACGAGCCAGCCCTGGGCGATCGACTGCATCCAGGTGCCGGTGAGGGAAACGGTCTGGCCGAAGAGAAAGAGCCGGAAGTTGCGGTGGGCGAGGGCCCCAAGTCCGTAGCGCCGCGCAGCCTCGCTCATGTCTGACAGAACTATACTAGATTGAAGCAGGCCGATGAAATACACGACATACAGTCGCTTCGTCCCGGGCCTGCTGGAGACGCTCAACCTCCAGGCCCTCCTCGACCAACTGGCCGATTTCCTCCTCCAGTCGGGCTTTGCCGGAGGTCCGCACTCGAACCCCTTCTGGGGGGAGTTCGGCGAGGACGATCCCGACCGCTCACTCGACGCGCTGCGCCAGGCCATCCTCCAAGCCCTGATGGAGTCGGGCCAGCTCACCCCGGATATGCTGAGCGTCTTGCGTGGGGAATCGACCGGCGACGCGCAGCGCGACGCCGACCTGCAGCGTCAACTCGCCGAGCTGCTCGACCAGATCGTCCAGAAGCTGATCGAGGAGGGGTACCTCAATCTCACGCAGGCGCCGCAACTGCCGGCGGGCCAGCAACCGCTCTTCGGTCCCGGCGGTATGGCGCAGGAAGCGGCGCAGCAGGTGCAGTTCAGTCTCACCGAGAAGGGCATCGACTTCCTGGGGTACCGCACCCTGAAGCACCTGCTCGGCAGCATCGGCAAGTCGAGCTTCGGCGCGCACGAGACCGAGCACCTGGCGACGGGGATCGAGGCGGAGGCGGCGAGCAAGCCCTACGAGTACGGCGACACGCTGAACCTCGACGTGAACGCCACGCTGTCGCGCGCGCTCGAGCGCGAGGGCCTGGGCGTGCCGATCAATCTCGAGTACGGCGACTTAATGGTGCACCAGGCCGAGTACCGCTCGTCGTCGGCGACGGTGCTGATGCTCGACTGCTCGCACTCGATGATCCTGTATGGCGAGGACCGCTTCACGCCGGCCAAGAAGGTGGCGTTGGCGCTGACGCACCTGATCCGCACCCAATTCCCCGGCGACACGCTGCGCGTGGTGCTGTTTCACGACACCGCCGAGGAGATCCCCCTTGGCCAGCTGGCGCACGCGCAGGTGGGGCCCTACCACACGAACACGGCCGAGGGCTTGAAGCTGGCGCGGCGTATCCTGATGGGGCAGCGCAAGGATATGCGGCAGATCATCATGATCACCGACGGCAAGCCGTCGGCGCTGACGCAGCCCGACGGGCGCATCTACGTGAACTCGATGGGTCTCGACCCGCACATCCTGCAGGCGACGTACCGCGAGGTAGCCTTGTGTCGCCGCAGCGGGATTCTGATCAACACCTTCATGCTGGCGCGGGACCGCAGCCTGGTGGAGTTCGTGAAGAAGGTGTCGGCGATCTGCCGCGGGAAGGCCTACTTCACGAACACGATGACGTTGGGGCAGTTCATTCTGATGGATTTCATGCGGAGAAAGACGCGCCGGGTGAGTTAGTACCCCGCCGGTTATGACGTTTGGTGCGCGGCCCCTTGCAAACGGCGCAGTAGCGCCCAACATCCCCCTATGCGAACCCGCACGCTCGTCGTAGCCACCTTCCTGTTAGCGGCCTGTTCCGACGGTCTCGGGCCGGTGCCCGCCGGCACCTTCGGTCTTGTTGCAGGCGGATTCCACCACACCTGCGGCATTCTGGGGAATGGCACCGCGTATTGCTGGGGCTTCAACGGGAGTCTCCAACTCGGGACCGGCGCGGCCAATGAGCGCGACACCCTGCCCCGGGCCGTGAGCGGCGGCCTCACCTTCACCCGGATCGACGCTGGGAACGGCCACACCTGCGCCATCACGACGAGCGCTGACGCGTACTGCTGGGGCGCGAGCACTGACGGTGCCCTTGGGAGCGGCGCCACGCAGATCACGCCCGATCCGGTGCCGGTCGATGGGGGACTCAAGTTCCAAGCGATCGCCGTCGGATCTAGCCACACCTGTGGACTTGCGACGAGCGGCGCTGCCTATTGTTGGGGCGCCGGCGCGCTGGGGCAAGAGACGGGTGTGACGAGCGCCGGCACGCCGATCGCCGTGGCCGGCGGGCGCACGTACGCGGCGATCACGTCGGGAGACTACCACGTGTGCGCGATCGCGGTCGGCGGCGCCGCCTACTGTTGGGGCGCGAACAGTTTCGGGTTCGGCGCCCTGGGCACCGGCGACTCCGCGTCCCACAACACCCCGACCGCTGTGACCGGCGGGCATCTCTTCAAGGCGATCGACGGCGGCAACGTACACACCTGCGGCCTCACCACAGGCGGCGATGTCTACTGCTGGGGGTGGGGCGCCTGGGGGCAGCTCGGGAACGGCGCGCGTACCAGCCAGCCCGCCCCGGTGAAGGTCGAAGGGGGCCGCACCTACACGACGGTCAGCGTCGGCACGAACCACTCCTGCGCGCTCGCGAGCGGGGGTCAGCTGTTCTGTTGGGGGAACAACGGATCGAGCCAGCTCGCCGGGACGGCGACCGAGTCGTGCCCCCTGCCCCCCAGCGTCGGCGGTAGCGTTCCCTGCACGAGCACGCCGATCGTTGCGGCGGGCGGCCAAGAGTTCCGCGCGCTCTCAGCTGGCTTCTTCCACACCTGCGCGATCGGAGCCGCCGGGGGCGCCTACTGCTGGGGTGCGAACAACGACGGCCAGGTCGGCAACGGTACGGCAGGCACGACCGTGGCCGCCGCCGCGCGAGTATCCGACCCTTGACGTCTAGCGCCGCGTGATCGCGGCGTAAACCATCTGCGAAATGTCGCTCACGAGCGAATACGCATCTTCGTCCTTCTCGATGCCGCCGGTCAGGACCACCAGGACGTAGCGCCTGCCGCCGGACAGCTCGACGATCGCGGCATCGTGATACACGACCTTCCCGATCCAGCCCGTCTTGTGGTACACCCGCGCGCGGGTCGGCAGGCCGGCCGGAATCCCTTCCTTGAAATGCTGCCTCCCGAGGATCGCGAGCATCTCGCGGCACGCCGCGCGTGACGCAGCCCGGTCCTGCGCGATGGCGGCCATCAACACACCCAGATCTCGCGCCGTGGTCGTGTTGTTCCGTCCCGCCCGGTACGCCTTCCCGTCTTCGACGCCGCGCAGCACCAGGATCGCATCCGCGCCAAGGCGGTGCGCCGTGGCGTTGGCTCTCGATGCACCGATCTTGGCGATCAGTAAGTTCGTCGCGAGGTTGCTCGACACGGTCTCCATCAGCTCGACCAGCTCACGGATCGACGCCCGGGTCCCGACCCGCGCATACAGCGACGAGTCCGAATCGTCGGCCTTGTCGAGCTGGTAGGTCGACGTGTCCATGATCGAGCGGAAGCTGTTCGTGACGGGAATCGAGTCGTCGAGCGACAGCCGCCCCGCGTCGCGGTCCCGAAACAGCTGGATCATGACCGGCAGCTTCATCGTACTCGCCGCGTGGAAACGCAGGCGGGCGTTGACGAGTACCGAATCCTGCGACGTCAGGTCGCGGAAATAGACGCCGACGGCGCTGGCCGGCGCGGCGGCGATACGCGCTTCAAGCCGGGCGCGGAGCTCGGCGGGATCCTGTCCGTGCGCCCGAGGACCGACCAAGATCGCAGCAAGAATGCAGAGCGGAAGCCTCGACATGAGGCGAATATAGCCCTGACGGCTGATGGCTGACGGCTGATAGCTGATCGCTGACGCCTGATTAGATTGCACGTCGTGAGCGAGTTCGTCTTCGGCACACACAACGCCGCCTTCGTGCAGGTCATGTACGAGCAGTACCTGCGCGACCCCGCCTCCGTCGGTGAGGAGTGGCGGAAGCTGTTCGATAACGGCAAGTCAGGCGAGCTCCCGATCATCCCGACGGACCGATCCGAAGTACTGCGTGCGCCGTCCGCCGTGAGCCGCGCGCCGGAAACCACGTCTCAGCCGAGCAGTCCTGCGCACGGCGTACCGCTCACGGCGCACGCCGTCCCCATCACCGGCCCCGCCGCTCGCCTCGTCGCGAACATGACCGAGTCGCTCACGGTGCCGACCGCCACATCGTTCCGCGACATCGCCGCCCTGACCCTCGACGGGCGGCGCAAGGCGCTCAACGCGCAGCTCGCGGCCAGCGGCAGGAAGGTCTCGTTCACGCACCTGATCGCCTACGCGATCGTCCAGGCGGTCAAGCAGTTCCCGGTGATGACACACGCCTTCCAGGAGATCGACGGCAAGCCGCACCGCATGACGCCGCAGGGCGTCGGCTTGGGCCTCGCCGTCGACGTCGAGCGCAAGGACGGCAGCCGCGGGCTCGTGGTGCCCGTCATCAAGCACGCCGAGGGGATGGACTTCGCCGCCTTCCACCAGACCTACGAGACGTTGGTCGAGAAGGCCCGCACCAACAAACTCCTCCCCGACGATTTCGCCGGGGCAACGATCACGCTGACGAACCCCGGGACGATCGGCACCGTCGCATCGGTGCCGCGCCTCATGAAGGGTCAGGGCTCGATCATCGCGACCGGCGCAATCCGCGACATTGCGGGCGCGAAGGTCATGACGATCACGAGCACTTACGACCATCGCGTCATCCAGGGAGCGGAGTCGGGCTCGTTCCTGCGACGGCTCGATGGCCTGCTGCAAGGCGAGGACGGTTTTTACGAGGGGATCTTCGAGATTCTTGGTGCGCAGTACGCCGTGAGCCGTGCGCAGGAAGACGCGGCGGCTCCAGGAACTCCTGCGCACGGCGCACTGCGCACGGCGGACGATTTGAAGCACGTGGCGGCCGCCATGGCCCTCGTCCGTGCCATCCGGCGGCTGGGGCACCGCGCGGCGCGCCTCGACCCGCTCGGATCCCCGCCGCCGGGCGATCCGTCGCTCGACCCCGCCCCGCTCGGCCTCACCCCGGAGGTGATGGCGCGCATCCCCGCCGACGTGCTGCGCTGCTACGTCCCGGGCGCCACACTGGCCGATGCCCTGCCCCACCTCACCGCGACCTATTGCGGCACGATCGCCTACGAGGTCGAGCACATCGCGAGTCACGAGGAGCGCGTGTGGCTGCGTCGCGTGATCGAGTCGGGCGAACACCGCAAGCCGCTCTCCGCTGCCGAGAAGCGGGCCCTGCTCACGCGGCTCACGCTGGTGGACACGCTTGAGCGCTTTCTCCAACGCGCGTACCTCGGCCAGAAGCGTTTCTCGATCGAGGGCGTGGACATGACGGTCCCGATGCTCGACACCACCCTCGAGCTGGCCGCCGCGTTCGGCGCGCACAAGGTCGTGATGGGAATGGCACACCGCGGCCGGCTCAACGTGCTGGCGCACGTCGTCAGCCTGCCCTACGAAGCGATCCTCGAGGAATTCGAGGGCGGCGGGGCCGGCTCGGCGTCCGACCCGGAAGCCGTCACGGGCGATGTGAAGTACCACCTCGGCGCCGAAGGCACGTACAAGACTACCAAGGGCAAGGACGTGACAGTCTCCCTCCTCGCCAATCCCAGCCACCTCGAAGCCGTCAACCCCGTCGTCGAAGGGTGGACGCGCGCGGAGCAAACCGACCGCTCGGGCGCGGAACCGAAGTACGACGTCTCAACCGTGCTGCCGCTGTTGATCCACGGCGATGCGGCATTCGCGGGCCAGGGCGTGGTGGCCGAAACCTTCAATCTCGCGCGGCTGCGCGGCTACACGACGGGTGGCACGATCCATCTCATCACCAACAACCAGGTCGGTTTCACCACCGATCCGCGCGATGGGCGCTCCACCGATTACTCGAGCGATCTCGCCAAGGGCTTCGACGTCCCAATCATCCACGTCAACGCCGACGATCCCGAGGCGTGCATCGCGGCGGTACGTCTCGCCTGGATGTACCGCGAGAAGTTCCACGGCGACGTGGTCATCGACCTCGTAGGGTACCGGCGCTGGGGCCACAACGAGGCCGACGAGCCGGCTTACACGCAGCCGTTGATGTACGACGTCATTAAGAAGACGCTGCCGGTGCGCGAGAAATACGCGGCGCAGCTCGTCGCCGAGGGACCGGTGACGCCTGAGGCCGCGAAGCAGGAGGCCGACGCCGCCTATGCCAAGCTGACCGAGGTGCAACAGGCGCTCAAGGCGCGGCGGTCGCGCACGTCGGGCGAAGAGCGGCGCATCGTGCGCGCCGCCGTGGCCGAGCCCGAGACGGCCGTTTCGGCCGACGTGCTCACGCGCCTGAACGACGCGCTGATCGCCGTGCCGGACGGCTTCACGGTGCATCCCAAGCTCAAGCGCCAGTTGGAGCGCCGCCGCGAGACCATCGTGCAGGGCGGTATGGAATGGGCGCACGCCGAAGCGTTGGCCTTCGGATCGCTGGTGCTCGAGGGCTCGCCGATCCGGCTCACGGGGCAGGACGTCGAGCGCGGCACGTTCAGCCAGCGCCACCTGGTGCTGCACGATCCCACGAACGACCAGCGCTGGGCACCGATTCAGCATCTCCCGGGTGCGCGGGCACCGTTCGAGCTGCACAACAGCCCCCTGTCTGAGGCGGCATGCCTGGGGTTCGAATACGGCTACGCCACCGCCGCGCATCCCGCGCTGGTGCTGTGGGAGGCGCAGTACGGCGACTTCGCCAACGGCGCCGAGGTGATCATCGACCAGTTCATCGTGGCAGGCCTCGCGAAATGGGGCGACACGTCGCGGCTCACGCTGTTGTTGCCGCACGGCTACGAGGGGGGCGGCCCCGAGCACTCGAGCGCCCGGCTCGAGCGCTTTCTCGCGCTCGGCGCCGAGGGCAATATCCGTGTGGCCAACTGCACGACGCCGGCGCAGTACTTCCACCTGTTGCGTCGCCAGGCGCGCCATGAAGAGATCCGGCCGCTGATTGTGATGACGCCCAAGGGCCTGCTGCGCCTGCCGGCGGCGACTTCCAGGCCCGAGGACCTGACGAAAGGGCGATTCCGTGCGGTGCTCTGGGACGCGGAGCGGACGGCGCTCGACCAGGTGACGCGTCTGGTATTGTGCAGCGGCAAGGTCTACTACGATCTCACGGCGTCACCGCGGCGCGCCGAGACTCCGCACATCGCGATTGGACGGGTGGAGCTGCTCTATCCTTTCCCGTCAGCGGAGATCGGCGAGGCTGCGGCTCGATACCCCAACCTGAAGGAAATCGTCTGGGTGCAGGAGGAGCCGCGCAACATGGGGGCGCGGAAGTTCGTGTTGCCGAAGATCCGCGACGTCATCGCCGAGTCGATCGCCTTGCGGGACGTGTCGCGGCCGGAACGCTCGAGTCCCGCTGAAGGGTATCCGGCCGCCCACAAAGCCGAGCAGGATCGGATCGTCGCGGCGGCGTACGCCGCCTAATCAAAACAACGGTCGGCCTTCGGCTCCCCGCAGCTCCAATCCCAGCAGTTTTGCGACCGTCGGTCCGATGTCGGTCTGACGGATCATCCCGAGCCGCGTGCCGGGCCTGATCCCCGTTCCCGACGCGAGGAAGAACGCGTGCAGCTCGGGCCGGCGGGGATCGTGTCCGTGACCTCCGCCCACCCCAAGCCGGGTCCGCGCGACCAACAGTTCGCCCCGATAGCCGGACGCCGTGTAGTAACCCTCGTTCATGTCGATCGCCCAGAGTGCCCGCGGGTCGCCGCCCAACGCGGCCAACGAATCGCGGGACCAGATCGCGCGAATCGGCCGGCCGGGTCCCACGAGCGAGTCGGGAATGGCAGCGCGAATCCGTGCCGCGACGCCCGCGTCGCCCGTATCGTGCGGATCGCGCGGCAGAAACATCGCGCTGCCGCCGTTGACCACGACGCCCGCCGTCCAATCCGACACCCGACCCGAGGAGTCGAGCGTCACTAGGCCGGCGCGCGCGAGCAGGACGCCCGGCCGGAGGCTCTGGCGATACGCCAGGAATCCATGGTCCGACGTGACAATCACCGTCGTGGCACGCGGGCGCGCGCGCGCGGCGTCGAGCACCCAGCCGATGTAGCGGTCGGCCCCCCGCACGGCGGCCCACAACGAGTCGCCGGCGGGACCCTGCTCGTGCTTCCAGTGGTCCACATCGAGAAGGTGCAGGAGGACGAAATCCGGATCCCACCGCCGGATGATGGCGCCGGTCCAGTGCGCCCGCAGCGAGTCCGACGTTCCCCCCGCTCGCGCCGCGCCGAGGGAGTCCAACAGCCAGCCGGTACCCAGCCGACGCAGTGAGACGAGCACCGAGTCCGGCATGCGGGGATCCCACGCATCCGGGATGTTGTAGTCGATGCTGCGATGGTGCGCCGTGACCGGCCAATACACAGCGGCCGTCGTCATCCCCGCCGCCCGCGCCGCCTCGAACAGCCCGGGGACGCGGACCTGCTCGGCGTCCCAGTACCACGCCCGCGCATCCGGCCCCGTGTCCGTCGGGAACCACGGACGCTGGTTCGAGTACACGCCGTGTCGCGCCGGCGGCACGCCGGTCATCATCGTGGTATGCGACGGAAACGTGACGCTCGGCACGGATCCGATGACACCGGCGGCGAGGGCTCCGGCGCGCCGTAGGGAATCAAGCACCGGGAGCCGAACCCCGGCCGACTCGGCGCGCTGCAGGTCGCGGGCCCACAGGCCGTCCACGGATACGAGGATCACGCGCGGGCGCGGCGCGCGCGGCGCGGAAGCCCCAGCGAGGATCAGCACCGCCAAGGCGGCGAGGAATGGGAGCGGTCGTCTCATATTGATTAAGTTAATCGATGCCCGACGTCCTCACGATCGCTCGGTACGGGGTCTTCGCGGTGTTCGCCGTCTCGGCCCTGGCCGCACTCGGCTCCTGGCTGGTTCGCACCCGTCGCATCTCTCCGTTCAGCCAGTTCGGCCGCAGTCTCCGCTCCGCCACCGACGCGATCGTGCGCCCGGTGGAGAAACGTCTCGTGCGGATGGGCGGCAATCCCGTCCACGCGGGCTGGTGGCTCGTCGTGGTCGTCGCCGCCGGCGGCGTGATCTTCATTTCGCTGCTGGGGTGGGCTCTGAACACGTTCCACGTCGTCTCTTGGGCGGCAGCACGCGGGCCTGGCGCCACGCTGGGGCTGGCAGTTGAGCTCGTATACAACGTGTTCTTCTATTCAGTGGTCATCCGCATCATCGGATCGTGGCTCGGGTTCTTTAGGTACAACCGCTGGATGCGGCCGTTCTACGCCCTCACCGACTGGTTGATCGAGCCGATCCGCCGCATCGTGCCGCCCATCGGCATGTTCGACCTCAGTCCCCTTGTGGCGCTGGTGGTCCTCTGGGGGCTCAAGTTCATCCTCCTGGCGGGGCTGCGCGCGGCGGCGGTGGCCTGAGACAGATCCATTACCTCCTCTACTTGATCTGCGCGAGCCGATCCCTGATGCGCGAGTTCTCTGGGAAGTCCCGCGCCAGCTGCTCGAGCGTCGCCCGCGCCGAGTCGCTGCGGCCCGCCGCGAGGAACGCGTCGGCCTTCAAGAAGCCGTAGCGCAAGCGTAACCGCTGGTCGCCCGCCGGCACGGTGAGCCCGGCGAGGGCGGCCAACGCGGCCTTGCCGTCGTTGCGATCGCGCACGAGTGATTCGATCGCGAGAAAGCGCACGGTCGTGTCGTCCGGGTAGCGAACGGCCATTTCCGCGAAGAACCCGGCGGCGGCGGCGCTATCGTGCCGCGTGCGGGCTGCTTGCGCCGAGTGATAGAGGCCCGCGATGAGGAGGCGGCTCACGTCGGCCGTGTCGCCCGAGCGGATCCCGACGCCCCCCGCATAGTTGTAGACCAGCTCGCCACCGTGCTCCCCCGCTTCGTAGAGGGCAAAGCCGCCGGCGAGTCCGACGAGGGCCGAGGCCACGGTTAGCCCCTTGGTCACGCGTGCAGAGCGGCGAACGAGGGCGAGCGCGCCGATCTCGAGCGCCGCGACGATCAGGAAGATGTTGCGGGTCCGCTTGCCCCAATCCTCGTGCTCGATCACAGCCGCGCGGGCGCCCGGAACCCGCTCGACGGGTCCGTGCGCGTCGGTGCCCGACTGCACCGCCAGTACTGCCGACACGGTCCCGACGAGCAGCAGCACGGCGGCCGCGGGGCCGGTCCAGGCCGCGCGGCCGGTGAGGGAGATCCAGCGGAACAGGACGCCGACCGCGAGCAATGCGACGGCGAAGTGAACGATTTGGGGGTGGAACGCGGCGATAGTGGGCATGGCCAGAAAATATCGCCGCATTCCTGTCGCCGCTATTGGGGTCTGGTCGCATCCCGGATGATGTCGTCCACCGTCCACTTCACCAACTCGGCGCGCTTCTCGACCCGCCGGGCCGTTTCAGCACGCACATCAGCCAGGCGCCGTTCGATATCTTTGATCTCGAAGAGGCGCAGTTGATTCTCGAAGTCAAAATGCGCGCCGATGACCTTTTCGAGCTGGCTACGGACGGCGTCGCGCTGACTCTCGTTCGCACCTCGGTATGCGCGTTGCAGTGTCCGGCCCATCAGCTCGAGGCCAAACATCTGCGTGACGAGCCCGGCTCGCACGCTATCCCGCCGCACTAGGTTCTGGACCACGTCGAACTGCACCGTGAGCTGTCCGACTTCCCGCCAGTATGCTTCCGGGTCGTGGGACTTCAGCGACTCGAGCAAGGTGAGGTTGGGTTCCACGGGTCCTTGACCCCGCTGCTGTGAAATCACGTGCAGGAACGCGCGGGCCGCGGCTTCGGCTTCGCGCGGCCGCTCCTGCGCGATCTTCTGAACCTGCATCTGCATCGCCTGCGGGTTGGGCATCTCTTGAGCCGTGACTGCCGAGGCGACGAGCATGAAGGCGAAAGTGAGCTTAGGGACGTACATAGGACCGCTCCTGTTCCAGTCGAGTGAGTTGTGCATCGATCGTGATGAGGGGCTGTCCCCCGGCGATGTATCCGGCGGTCGCGGACCACGGGCGCTGCCCGGGCCAGCCCGAGGACCGTTCGTCCGACGACGGGCCTCCCGTCAAGAGGATCGCCGCCACCGCCGCCGCGGCGGCCAGCGCCGCCAGCGCGGCCCCCCCCCAGCGCACCACCTGCCTCCGAGTGCGAGCGGGCGCCGTCGTCGTCCACTCGAGCGCCACGCGCCCACGTTCCAGGCTGAGGAATCGTTCGTGACATTCCGCGCACGAGGCGACGTGGCGCTCCACGTCCGCGGTTGCCACCGGATCGAGCTCGCCGTAGGCGAGCAACAGCAGATCGTCCTGATCTGGATGATTCGGATGATTCATCGGTAATCCTCCACCGCCGCGCCGATCGTGTGCAGCGCAGCGCGCATCTGGCTCAACACCGTGCCGAGGGGTCGTTTCAGCCGCTCGGCGATCTCTCGAAACGTCAGGTCGCCGCACCGCCGCAGGTCCAACACGTCGCGTTGCACCGCGGGGAGCGCGGCGACCACCCGGCGGACGGCGGCATGCAGGTCGGCCGCCAGGACCTGCTCGTCGGCGGCGGGGACGTGCGGTGCATCCTCCCGCGTAAGACGCTCCACCGCACGGCGCCGCGCCAACTCGCGCCGCAGGTAGTCGCGCCACACGTTGGCCGCGATGCGGAACAGGTAGCCCCGCGGATTGTCGTCCGGATCGATACGCGAGCCCGCCGCCACAAACCGCGCCGCGGTCTCCTGCAGCAGGTCCGCCGTCAGGTCGGGATCGCGGCAGCGTGCGCCGAGGAAGCTGCGCAGCGCCGGCGCGTGTTCGGCGATCAGCAGGTCCGTCGCGACCGTCGTCATGGTCCTAACAGTACGCGGCGACCTGGCGTTTATTGGCGCCCCTGGCTAGGTTCAACGCAGACAACCGGTTCCGTGGTGATTTGCGGCGTATTGCGGCCACGTTAAACAACCCGCTAAAAGGCCTGAGTCTATTTTGCCCACCCTGAAGGATTTGATCGTCGACGGCCGCGTGCACGTCTTTGACGGCGCGATGGGGACGATGCTCTATGCCAAGGGCTTCTTCCTCAACGTCTGTTACGACGAGCTCGTCCTGAAGCAGCCGAAACTGGTGCAGGAGGTGCACGCGGAGTACGTGCGCGCCGGCGCCGAGATCCTCGAGACCAACACCTTCGGCGCGAACCCCCTGAAGCTCGGCAGCTACGGCCTCGCCGACGACACCGAGAAGATCAACCGCACGGCAGCCGAGCTGGCGCGCGCGGCGGCCGGCGGCAGAGCCAGCGTCGTCGGCGCGATCGGTCCCCTCGGCGTCCGGATCGAGCCCTTCGGGCCCACGTCGCGCGAAGAGGCGGAGGCGCTGTTCGCCCGTCAGGTGAAGGGCCTGCTCGCGGGCGGGGTGGACGGGTTCATCCTCGAGACCTTCAGCGACCTGGACGAGATCCACGCGGCGCTCGCCGCGGTGCGCGCAGCATGCGACCTCCCGGTCGTCTGTCAGATGACCGTCGGTACCGACGGCCTCACCCACTACGGCACCGACCCGGAGACCCTTGCCAAGCGTCTCACGGAGTGGGGCGCCGACGTGATCGGCGTGAACTGCTCCGTCGGCCCCGCAGGCGTCCTCGATGCGGTCGAGAAAATGGGCAAGGTGACCGACCGGCCCATCTCCGGGCAGCCCAACGCCGGGCTGCCGCGCGACGTTGGCGATCGCAAGATCTACCTCGCCTCCCCCGAATACATGGCGAGCTACGCGCGGCGCATGATCGAAGCCGGCGCGCGGTTCGTGGGCGGCTGCTGCGGCTCGACGCCGGAGCACATCAAGAAGATCCGCGACTACGTGGCGAGCGTCGTACCGCGCCAGCCGAGTGTGGTCGTGTCGCGGAATCAAGTCCAGGCGCCCGCGGGCGTGACCCCCACGCCGCTCGCGGACAAGTCGCGCTGGGGCGCAAAGCTGGCGCGCGGCGAGATGGTAACGAGCGTCGAAATCGTGCCGCCCAAGGGGGTCGACCCGGCGCCGATGCTCGAGCAGTGCCGCGCCCTCAAGAAGGCGGGCGTGGACGCCGTGAATGTGCCGGACGGCCCGCGCGCCCAGAGCCGCATGGGCGTGCTGCCATCGGCGATCATGATCGAGCGCGAGGTCGGGATCGAGACGGTCATTCATTACTGCTGCCGCGACCGCAACCTGCTCGGCATGCTCTCCGACATCCTCGGCGCGCATGCTGCGGGGCTGCGCAACATCCTCGTCATCACGGGCGATCCGCCCAAGATGGGCCCCTACCCCGAGGCGACGGCGGTCTTCGACATCGATTCGATCGGGCTCACGAATCTCGTGTACCGGTTGAACCACGGGCTCGATCCGGGCAACAATCCCATCGGCGCACCCACCAAATGGGTGGCGGGCGTGGGCGTAAACCCGGGGGCGATGGATCTCGACCGCGAGCTGTCACGCTTCGCGTGGAAGGTCGATGCGGGCGCCGAGTTCGCGGTCACGCAGCCCGTTTTCGATCCGCTCCAGCTCGAGAAGTTCTTGAAGCGGGTCGAGCAGTTCCGCATCCCCGTCGTGGCCGGAGTGTGGCCGCTCGTCAGCCTGCGCAACGCCGAGTTCCTCGCGAACGAGGTGCCGGGCGTTTCAGTTCCGGACGAGATCCTGCAGCGCATGCGGCAGGCGCAGGAGCGCGGCAAGGAGGCGGCGCTCGCCGAGGGCGTCGCTATCGCGCGAGAGATGTTCGGTCGCGTGAAGGGAATGGTGCAGGGCGTGCAGGTGAGCGCGCCGTTCGGGAAGGTCGAGGTGGCCTTGGAGGTGTTCGCCCCCTGAGCCTCCGCCGCGAAATCTCCTTCGCCGAGAAAGACACCGACCTGCGGGACGATGTCCGCACCCTCGGGGGCCTAGTGGGGGCGGTGATCCGGGAGCAGGGCGGCGAGGAGCTGTTCGAGAAAGTCGAGGGCGCGCGCGTCGCCGCGATCCGCCGCCGCGAGGGCGAGCCTGACGCCGCTGGTGACCTGCAGGCGCTCGTCGGCGCGCTGAGCCCCCGTGATGCCGGCGAGTTGGTGCGCGGCTTCGCCACGTATTTCGCGGTTGTGAATCTCGCTGAGCGAATCAACCGCATCCGGCGCGGCCGCGACCACCTGCGCGTGGGCGGCGCGCCCCAGGAAGGGACGCTGGACGACACGGTCCGGCGCCTCGCGGCCGCGGGGCTCGGCCCTCCGGAGGTTCTCGACCTGCTGCAGCGCTTGCTGTTCGAGCCCGTCTTCACCGCGCACCCCACTGAAGCCACTCGCCGCACGCTGCTCGAAAAGGAACAGGCCATCGGCCGCCTGCTGGTGGGGCGGTTCGATCCGTCCCGCACGGCGGCTGAAGAGCGGGCGGCGTTGGAACGCATCCGCGAGCACGTCACCATCGGCTGGCAAACGGAAGCGACCCCCGCTCAGCGCCCCACGGTACTCGACGAGCTGGAGCACGTGTTGTTCTTCCTCACCGACGTCGTGTATCGCGTCGTACCGCCGTTCTACGAGGCGCTGGAAGGCGCGCTCGCGGCGGTGTTCGGAACTGTGGGAGCCGGGATTCGCGTGCCCCCCGTGCTGCGCTTCGCGTCATGGGTGGGCGGTGACATGGACGGGAACCCGAACGTGTCCGCCGAGACCGTGCGCGCGGCCTTGGCGCGCCACCGCGCCCTCGTGCTCGAGCGTTACCACCGGGAGACCCTGGAGCTGGCGCGGCGGCTGTCGCAATCGTCGTCCCGTGTTGCGGTGGACGAGGCCGTGCTGCGCCGCATTGAGGAGTACGGCACTCGTTTCCCCGCGGCTCTTGCCGCCGTGCCGCCGCGCCACAGCGACATGCCCTACCGCGTGCTGCTGCGCCTCATGGGTGCCCGCCTGCAGGCGACATCGCGGGACGAGGCGTCCGGATACGGGAGCCCCTCGGAATTCTTGGGCGACCTGCAGGGCATCGCCACGAGTCTCGCGAACCACCGCGGCCCCTCCGCGGGCCTTTTCAGCGTGCGCCGTCTGGTGCGGCGACTCGAGACCTTCGGGTTTCACCTGGCCACGCTCGACGTGCGGCAGGACGCCCTGGTGCACCGCGCGGCCGTCGGCCGGCTGCTGGGGGACGCGTCCTGGTCCGAGCGTTCTCCTGCCGAGCGCGCCACGCGCCTGAGACGCGCCATTGAGAACGGCGATCCGCCGGCCCGTGCACCCGACGCGGACGCGGAGCGCACGGTGGCGGTGTTCCGCGCCATCGCCCAATGCCGCACGCGCTACGGGACGCACGCCATCGGTCCATACATCATCAGCATGGCCCAGGGTGTCGACGACGTGCTCACGGTTTTGTTGTTGGCGCGGTGGGGTGGTCTGGTAGGGACGGACCGTGCCGTGCCGCTCGACGTCGCTCCCCTCTTCGAGACACTCGACGATCTTCGCGACGCGCCCGACGTGCTGCGTGGCCTGCTCGAAGACGACATCTACCGCGCGCACCTGAAAGACCGCGGCAACCGTCAGGTGGTCATGCTCGGATACTCGGACAGCAACAAGGACGGCGGGATTGTGGCATCGCGCTGGGCCGTGCAGCGAGCCCAGGCGGCGCTCGTGGCGACGCTCGAGCCGGCGGGCATCGACCTCACGATCTTCCACGGCCGGGGCGGCACCGTCAGCCGCGGAGGCGGGAAGCTCGCGCGCGTTGTGCTCAGCGCGCCCCCCGGCTCGGTGCGCGGCCGCTTGCGCGTGACCGAGCAAGGCGAGGTGATCAGCGCCAACTACGGCCTGGGGGGCATCGCCATCCGCACGCTCGAGCAGGCGGTGGGAGCCGTGGCCCTCGCCACCGCCCTGCCTCCCAAGCCGCACGCGCAGGCGGCCCAGTGGGAGTCGCTGATGGACGAAATCGCCGCCACGAGCCACGCCGCCTACCGCGCCCTGGTCTACGACGACCCCCGGTTCGTCGAGTACTTCCGGCTGTCGACACCGATCGACGTCATCGAACGGATGCCCATGGGCTCCCGACCGCCGTCGCGCCGCTCGGGGTCCGGCATCGAGCAGCTGCGGGCGATTCCGTGGGTGTTCGCCTGGACGCAGAACCGCAGCGTGTTGCCGGGCTGGTTCGGACTCGGCACCGCGCTCGAACGCGCGGTGGCGCGACACGACGAGGACACGGTGGCCGAAATGCTCCGCCACTGGCCGTTCTTGAAAGCGCTCGTGGACGACGTGGAGATGGTGCTGGCGAAGGCCGATATCGGCATCGCGGCGCGGTACGCGCGGCTCGCCGGGGCGCTCGAGCCCGTGTTTTTCCCGGTGATCAAGGCGGAGTTCGACCGCACTGTGGCGCTGGTGCTGCGGCTGAAGGGCACCACCGGGCTCCTCGACGAGGATCCCGTGGTGCAGCGCGCCATTCGCCTGCGGAACCCGTACGTGGACCCCATGAGTCTGCTCCAAGTGGACCTGCTCGCGCGCTGGCGTGCGGCAGGACGCGCGGACGACGATCTGTTCGCAGCCCTGCTTGCCACGGTTCGCGGAATCGCCCAAGGGCTGCAGAACACGGGGTAGGTTGCAATTCGCACCGCCTAGACGCCGCCTCCGACGGGTGCCATTCTTGACCGCGGTGCCCTCTCCCTCGGAGACGATCGCATGAACAGGCGTGAAGCCCTGCTCGCACTCGGCGGCGTCGCCGTCCTGGCCGACCCTCTTCTCGCCGCCGGCCGCTCTTTGCGGACGCGGCTCGGGAGCGGCGGGGTGCTCAAGGTCCTCGACCCGCATCAGAATGCCACCGTCGTCGCGATCGCCGAGCTGATCATTCCTACGACCGATACTCCCGGCGCGACCGCCGCAAAGGTGAACGAATTCACCGACCTCATGCTCGCCGAGTGGCTCGACGCTGACGAGCGGACCCGGTTTCTCGAGGGCCTGGCGGACCTCGACGCCAGGAGCCGCAAGAAGTTCGGGAAGGACTTGACGGCCTGCACCCCCGCACAGCAGACCGAGCTCCTCGAGCTCCTCGACCTCGAGCTGGCCGCGATGCGGGACGCCGAGCGCCAGGGGGCGAGGCGCGAGCCTACACCGGCACAGGGCTTCTTCCGCATGATGAAGCGGCTCACGCTCGTGGGCTACTACACGTCGGAGGTCGGCGCCACCGAAGAG
>Ga0193739_1000079_pt1 | contig 23576 bp, 24 predicted proteins | sample L2a2metaG_FD_144926 | JGI IMG/M metagenome (GOLD analysis project Ga0193739, IMG submission 144926) | Soil microbial communities from a riparian zone of the East river system, Colorado, United States - L2a2 | ecosystem: Environmental > Terrestrial > Soil > Riparian zone | place: USA: East River...
GAAATAAGGTCGCGCGAGGTCGCAACGGCGAGACGGGGGACGTCGCGGTTCCACTGCGTGTACGTGAGGACGTAGGTGCCGTCGTCGGTCTCGACGATGCGCGGATCCTCGACGCCGCCGGGCCACTCATACTGCCGCTGGGCATCGGTGTCTGGATAGAGAACCGGGGTGGCTCGGCGCGTGAAATGGAGACCGTCGCCGCTTTCCGCGAGGCCGAGGCGCGAGGTGTGCCCGCCGATCTGGCGCGGGCCGGTGGCGTCCTCGGCGCGGTACAGCACGTACACCTTGCCGTTTCTCACGACCGCCGCCGGATTGAACGTGGCGTACTCCTCCCACGCCACCACGCTGTCCGTCATGGCCGAGCGGAACCGCGAGGCGGGATTCGGCGTGATGACGGGGTTCCCCTCGGCCGGCTTCTCGAAGGGACCGAGCATCCAGGGCTGCTGCGCGGGCCCGCCGCGGATGGTGACGAGCAGCACGAGGCCGATCCAGATTGGGCCGTTCACCATGAGCCCTTCCGAAACATCATGACTTTGTCCGGGCAGAGGCCGGCGGTCGACGTGCACGTCAGATACAGATTCCCCCGCTCCAGCCGGCCCCGCATTACCAAGGTGTCTCGTGTCACGCCTGCCCACGTGACCTTCTTCTGGCAGATCTCCTCGAAGTTGCGCGGGCGCTTACTGAACAGCTCGCGTTCGGGGACCAGGAACGCCAACGCGCCGTCAGGCGCGATGCTCAGATCCTTCATTTCGACCAACGTGTAGAACAGGCCGTGCTCCCCGGCTCGCTCCAGACCGAAATAGACTCCCCGCATCGAGCCCCCACTACACGTGAGCTCCAACCGCTCGCCCTCGGCGTCGAATCCGGCTCCCGCCGCTTGCCGGTACTCCCACGAGCCTAGATAGCGGCGATCGCAGGGCGCGGGGCGGGATGGCGAAACCAGGCCCGCCGCGGCAAAGCACAAAAGCCAGGTCTTAGGAGTCATCTCACTGGATCCCGTCTGAGCCGCGCGAGCCCGACGAACCCCCACACGGCCGCGGCTAGGGCGGCGAGCGTGGCGCCGACCGATGTCCAGAACGCGGCATCGGCGCCCGTTTCCCAGATCAACTTGGCAGGGGGTCCCAACCCCTGCCACTCCGAATGGCCCCGCGCGAACAGGGTGAAGGCCACGAAGACGTTGCCGCCGGCGTGGAGCACGATCCCCGGCCAGGTCGAGTTCGTCAGGTAAGCCAGCGTCCCGTACACGGTGGCGACCGCGAGATAGAACGGCATCAAGACCAGGGTGACCTCGGGATGCGTGAAATGCAGGAACCCGAACAGAATCCCCGTCACGAGGATCGCGATGACTGGTCCGTGGCGCCGCTCGATGGGCCCCTGTAGGTACCCGCGAAACGCCGTCTCCTCGACGACGCCGGCCACGGCCGCGCTCATCAACACCCAGAGGAACACCGTCATGACGGGATACTGGGACGGGTCGATATCCTGCTGCTGCGGGATCGTGACCAGCCGGCTCATCACGGTCTGTATGAGCAAAACAGCGACGAGGCCGACGAGGCCGGCGATAATCGCCAGCCCCCACATGTCGTCGGGGACGGCGTTGGCGCGGGCCAGTGCGCGCCGGGCCTCGGCGGTCGCGCGGGGCCACCCTGCCCCGCGGACGTAGCGCCAGAAGAACCACAGATAGACCGCCGTGGGCGGCACGGCCCACGGCACGCCGGACCAGTACTTGATGTTGAGGGACACGAGCAGCGCCCACGGGAGTGTCCCCAGCGTGGCGACGAGGCCACCGGTGAGAGCGGCCCGTACGATGACGGGAAGACGACGCCACAAGGCGATCATGAGGATCGCCCTAAGCTACGTCCTCGCGATTGGCCTGCGAGTCAGGGACAGCGTTCGATCTCAACCGTGGACGCACCGCGAAACCAGTCGGTCCGATGCCACACGTAGTGATTCGGGCCTTTCAGCACCAGGTCCCAGACGACGGGGTCTCCCGCGTCGGTCAGGCGCGTCTCGCCGCGAATCGCGCCCCGGATCGACGCCTGCGTGTGGGACAGAATGTCATACACGGCAAGCGAATCGAGTTTCCCATCGGCGGCTTCATAGGGCTTGGACGCCGCGATGGTCATCACCGTCCGGTCGGGCGTGAACGCAATGCGATGCCATTCGTTGGCGCAGCCACTGTCGACTGTCGTCCAGGCCCACCGCCCCTCGACCACGGCAAAGACGTCGGCGCCCTCCGCCAGGTCATACGGCTGCATGTACATGATGTAGCCGACGCCGCCGAGCACGACCCCGAGCAGGCCGAGGCCGATCGCGACCTTAGGGATGATGTAGTGAATCCGTGACGACATGCTGACGAGTCTTGGCGGGCGTCGTTCAGGCGTCAAGCGAGCGCGCACCAAACGTCATAACGCCCTGGGCCAGCGAACCACGATTCAGCGCAGTTTCACCGCGTGGCGCCACCGCTCGGCGATCAATCCGTGCCCCGCTGCCGTCGGATGCACCCCGTCCGCGGCCCAATACTCGGGCGTGCCGCGCGATGCCAGCTGCGTGAACCTGGCCTGCATCGGGACGAACGTGGCTCCCACCTGGCGCGCCACGCGGGCCGCCGCGGCACGCCGCTCGTCGAACTCCGGAAACCAACTCGCGTCCACCGCACCGCAACGCAGCACGAACGGCTCGATCACGACGAGCCGCACCGACGGCAATGCACGGCGCGTCGCCTGCAGCAGCGCCGTGTACCCCGTCTCGTAGTCGGCGACCGTCCCTTTGTAGCCGTGGGTCTTCGTGTGCCAGTAGTCGTTCACCCCAATCAGGATGCTCAACACGTCGGGCTTCAGCGCGATCGTGTCGGCAGCCCAACGTTGCTCCAAGTCGGGAATCCTGTTCCCGCTAGTGCCGCGATTGTAGAACTTCAACCCGCGGTCAGCGTGGGCGGCCAACTCGGCGGACGCGACGAGCAACGGATATCCGGTGCCGAGCGGGCCAGCCGAGTTAGGATCGGCCACCGCTCGATTGCGTCCGCATTCGGTGACCGAATCGCCCTGAAACAGGACGACCGCCGCGGCGGGTGAGCGCGGGATGTGCCAGAGCGCCGCCCCCGCGGCGAGTCCGCTCTTCACCACGTCGCGGCGAGACCAGAGTTGGGATGTCATCGTCAGCTCAGCGCCAAGGTCGGCGTGAACGCGGGCGCTCGGCGCGCCTTGGTCGCCTGCTCGAAAGCGTACGCGAGCCGAATCAACACGGGCTCGCTCCAGGCGCGGCCGTAGAACGAGACGCCGAGCGGCAGACCGAAGTGGAAACCCGCCGGCACGGTGATGTGCGGGTAGCCGGCGACCGCGGGGAACTGCGAGCTGCCGCCCCCGCCGCCCCCGCCCCCACCCCCACCCGCCAGGTCCACGAGCGATGCGATGCCGCCCGAGGGGCCGAGCATCGCGTCGAGCTTGAACTTGTCCATCGTCGCATCGATGCCCTTCACCCGGGTCAGGTCGATGCACTTGGCGCGCGCATCGAGATACGCCTGCTCGGTGAGCGGCCCGCGAGCTTCCGATGCGATGAAGATCTCCTGTCCAAAGAAGGGCATCTCGCGCGCCTCGTTCGCTGCGTTGAAGGCGATCAGGTCGGCGAGTGTGCGCGGCCTGATACTCGCGGGCATCGTGGCGAGATACGCATTCAGGTCGGCCTTGAACTCGTATTGCAGCACGTCGCGCTCGCTCGTGCCGAGCTGGCCAGCCGTCTCGATCGGCGCCGGGTCCACGACCTCGGCGCCCTGCGCTTTGAGCACCGCGATCGCCTGCTCGACCACTTTGTCCACGATGGGGTTGTTGCCGCTCCTGGCCTGGACGCCGATGCGCGCGCCCTTCAGGTCGCTCGCATCGAGAAATGCGGTGTAGTCCTTGGCGATGCGGCCGTCGGCCTGCGCCGTGGCTGAATCGCGTGGGTCAACGCCCGCCAGCGCGGTGAGCAGCGCGGCGGCGTCGGCCACGGTCCGGCACATCGGTCCCGCCGTGTCCTGGCTGTGGGCGATAGGGATGATCCCCGCTCGGCTCACGAGGCCCACCGTCGGCTTGATACCGACGACGCCGCAGGCGTTAGCCGGACTGATAATCGACCCGTCGGTTTCGGTGCCCACGGCGACGGCGCAGAGATTCGCGCTCACCGCCGTTGCCGACCCGGAGCTCGAGCCCGACGGCGTGCGATCGAGCACGTAGGGGTTGCGGCACTGGCGACCGCGCCCGCTCCAGCCGCTCGATGAGCGGGTGGACCGGAAGTTGGCCCATTCCGAGAGATTCGCCTTGGCGAGGATCACCGCGCCCGCGGCGCGCAGTCTTTCCACGATGAAAGCATCGCGCAGCGCGACGTTGCCCTCCAGCGCCAACGACCCGGCGGTGGTCTGCATTCGGTCGTGGGTGTCGATGTTGTCCTTGACGATGACGGGAATGCCGTGGAGAGGTCCGCGGATTCTGCCCCGGCGCCGCTCGGCATCGAGCGCGTCCGCGATCGCGAGCGCCTCGGGATTCGTCTCGAGCACCGCGCGCAGCGCTGGTCCCTGGCGATCGAGCGCCGCGATGCGGCCCAAGTACGCCTCGGCGACGCCGCGCGCCGAGAGACGCCCGGCCTTCATGCCGTCCTGGAGTTGGGCGATTGTCGTCTCCTCGAGCGCGAACGACTGCGGACGAGAAGGCATGCCGGGCAGCGCCGCGCCGACGGCGGCGAGGGAGGCTAGCTCTGCGAATTCACGACGCGACAGCATCTGGGAATCCCTGGAGGAAGGATTCCGTGAAGTTAGCGCTTCGTGACAGCTTCGGCAGCGGCATCGGCCAGGTCGATGATGGCGCCGACGGCGGCGCGAACGGCCTCGACAGCGCGGGACCAAGCGGACCGGAAACGCACTTCGGGGGCGGATGGAGTCGGAATCGCGGGAACCACGTTGTCACTCTCCGGTTTCTTTGGAGACTTCTTGCGTGTACTCATGGCTCGCCTTACGACACTCTCCGGGCCCCAGTTTCGGCGGGAGGAGCCTAGGGAGTGCTGCCCCAGAACGCGTAGCGGAGGAACTCGGAGGCGACCCATCCTACCGTGCCGCCGACGGCCCCAAGAAACACGCACGTGAACAACACACCCACCGCGAACGCCACGAGGAAGAATTCGGGCGAATCCGTGACTTGCTTGGAGAGCGAATCGGACTGCGCCGTGCGGGGGAACGCCTTCTTCACCCACTCCGGAGCAGGGACGGTGTCCTGAGCGGCCTGGGCCTCGGCCATACCCTCCTGCATCTCCCGCCAGGTATTCGGCGGGATGAAGACCGAAAGTACGAGCACTCCGAGAACCAGCATGGTCGTCGATGCGATCATAGCGCTGATCCAAGACGCGGTGCGCGTGAGCGGGCGCGCTCTGCTGCGGGCGCGACGGTGGGCCACGAACACACCGATCGGCGCGGCCAAGGAGGCGCCGAGCGTGAGTAGCGCCGAGGTGAGTAGGATCGTCACACCGCCGACCCCGCTCAAAACGCGTAGGACGATGCTCCCGTCGCCAGTCCCCTCCATGTCGCTCACGGCGCCGCCTGCCCACGAGGGGCCGCGATCGACGCCACGATTGGCAGCCCGACAAATGGGAAATGTCCGATGAGCTGAATCCACCAGCGGTAGGAGATCGCCGGTGCGTTGTGCACGAGGAGCGGGATGACCGCGAGCGACATCACCAACCAAACGAATGGTCCGTAGAGCGCCGCGACCTTGATGACTCCGTATGATGAATCGAGCCGTCGGCGAACCCAGCTCGCCCGCAGCACGACGAACAGAAACACCGCCGACCATGCGAAGGCGACGCCGAAGTGCATGAGCAGGCCGATCAGGGCCACGGGGATGCCGCCGTCGAACGCCGTTCTACCGAGGAGCGTGGACGCGACGCCTTGCCATAGACGCGTCGCGGTCGAGCCGTAGAAGAAGGTGACGAGGACCGTCGCGAAGAGCCCGTCGGTGATGCCGGTCAGGAGGCCAGCGCGTACGAGGCGAGACGCGGTGGACCTCACCGCACTACCGCCAGCTCGATGAGCCGCGAGTCGGCCTGGCCCTGATCGTCGACCGCGCGCACGACGAATGCACCCGGGGCCTCAGGCTTCCATGCGAGGCTCCCCCCGGACGGCGCCTTCCCGAGGAAGGTCTTCCCGACAAACCAGTACACCTCCCGCACACCCGCGGCAGTAGTGGCTCGCAGCGTGATGGTCTCCTCGCCCAGCCGCTTGGCGCGAAGCGAATACACGACGCCCCGCAGCGGCGACGTGATCTGCGGCGGAGCACCTCCCTGAGATGCGGTCGTGTGGGTCTCGCAGCGTGGGTCGAAAGGCGGCGGCGTGCGACGCGGAAGGCCCGCCTGCTGGAAGAGCTTGAGGAGGTCGGAGCTCCACATTTCGTAGACCACACGGTGCGTAGGCCCCCCCCCGGTGTATGGCGGACACGCCCGCAACCCGGTGCGGTCGTCGATGTCGAGTGTCTGGTGCAACGTGCTCACGCGGATCGGTGACTTGCCCGGGATGAACCAGGTGGGCACGACCCGCGGGCAGTCGGCATTGGGGAGGTCGCCGGACGCCGCACAGACGTCCACCGTCGTCAGATTCGCAGGGAACGTCTCCACCCGCTCCGCCAACGCGGGGTCCTGCGCCTCGATCGCGTCCACGACCTGAAAAAAGAGCGGAGCCGCCACCTGCACGCCGACGAACGCGGAATTCCCTGCCCCGTCAAAGTTGCCGACCCAGACGCTCAAGATGTACGGACCGAAAATCCCGATGGTCCAGGCATCGCGGAAGCCGAAGGACGTGCCGGTCTTCCAAGCGACGGAGAGCCGGCCCCGCGTGGCGGCAGCAAACTCGCCAGGTCGCGGGTTGCTCCTGAGGATGTCCAGCGCCACGTAGCTCGCCTCGGGGCTGAGCACTTGCACAGCGGCGGCCGCGGGCTGATCGGCCCGGTACCGCACCGGCCGCACCACGCCCTCATTGACCAATGCACCATACAGCGACACCAATTCCTCCATTGTGACCTCGCCGCCACCCAGCACCAACGCCAGGCCGTAGTACTCGCGCGACCGGAGCCCGCCGACGCCGGACATCTCCAGAAAAGCGTAGAGGTCGGGTTGGGAGAGCTGCGAGGCGACGTACACGGCCGGGACGTTGCGACTGCGGTTCAGGGCGTCCTTCGCGCTCAGCGGTCCCACGAAGCGGCCGTCGAAGTTCTCCGGACTGAAAGCGCCGAACGCGGAGGGGGCATCCTTGAGCACGGTCATCGGGTGCAGGACACCCTGATCGATGGCGAGCGCGTAGATGAACGGTTTGAGTGTCGACCCGGGAGAGCGCCTCGCGGCCGTGCCGTTCACCTGGCCGGCGATGCCGGCATCGAAGAACCCCGCCGACCCGACCAGCGCCTTCACCTCCATCGTGCGCGAATCGACCAGCATCGCGGCGGCGTTGTGCACGCCCAGCCGGGCCTGCGTGGCGACGAAGCCCCGAATCTGGCGCTCGAGCAACGCCTGCAAGCGGCGGTCGAGCGTGGTGTGCACTTCCGGCGCGCTCCGGGTTTTGGCCAACACCCCGTCCACCAAGTGCGGCGCCCGGAACGGCAGCTCTCCAGACGACCCCATCCGGACGGCGAGCTGCATGAGTGCCGCTTCACCCTCGATGTGAGGATGCGTCGCGTGCCAGCGCGCATACAACAGATTCCGCGCCTGGCGCAGCGCCGTCCCCTGTTCCTCCGCGCTCGGCGCGCGCCGGGTTGGGTTCTGCGGCAGCACCGCGAGCGTCAATGCCTCGGACAGCGTCAGCCGGCTCGGGTCTTTGCCGAAATAGATGAGGCTCGCGGCCGCGGCGCCTTCGATGTTGCCGCCGTAGGGCACGAGGTTGAGATACGCTTCCAGGATCTCGCGCTTGGTGTAGGTCAGCTCGAGCTGTAGCGACCGCCCGATTTGCACCACTTTCCCGCCAGGCGTGGACGAACGGATGCCGTACAGCAGGCGGGCCAGCTGCATCGTGATCGTCGACCCGCCCTGGCGCCGCCCGCGCGCGATGTACGTGCGCCACGCGCCGCGTACCAGCGCTACGGGGTTCACGCCCGGATGGAACCGGAAGTGCCGGTCCTCTTGCAGCAACGTGGCCTCGACCAAGAGCGGCGACATCCGATCTAGGGGGACCCAGACGCGATACTTGTCGTCAGGCGAGAGGGTGAGGCGCAGCAGACCGCCGCCCCCGTCGTACACGGCGGTGGAGGTCGAGAACCGCTCCCGCAGCGGTCGATGCGGCAGGACGCGCGGCAGCAACGAGAACGCGGCGAGGCCACACAGCGCCGCGACTCCGGCGCGCCGCACTCCACGAATCGTCACGGGCGCCGCACCACGATGCGGCGGGGCTGCGACCAGGCCCGCACCGTCCGATCGTACATCCCTTCCCCGTAGGCCGGCGGCACCGCAAACGAGCCCACAACAGTCGCCTTGACGGTGTAGACGAACTCGCGCGCCGACGCATCAGCGAGCCCGTACACGTTGACCCGGTCCTCCCGCACCTCCGCGTAATCGGGCGACCACGATCCCCGGGCCTCGCCGAACGTGGGCCTCCACCCCTCGGCGCCGCCCTCGGCCGGAGTCTCGACCACCTCGAATCCGCCCGGGAGCAGGTCCACCAACGCCACGTTCGAGATGGGCCGCGGACCGAGCGCCCGGAACCGGAGATGTACCTGGATCTCGTCGCCCAGGGTGACGTCGCTGACCGGCTTCCCGTCCTTGGCGGTGTATTCGCGCAGCACCTCGAGCCCCTGGGAGAAGGCCTTATCGGGAATCGTGCGATCGAAGCCCGACTGGCTCAGGAGATAGAAGGCAACCACCGCGGCGTCGCTCGCGTATCCCACCTTCTGCGCAGCGGCGGAGACATCTGCCTGGGGGAATGTGCCCGCCGGCAACGGCAGCACCTGTTGCGATCCATCCGTGCGTGTCTCCGTCACGGTGAAGCGTCCTGCGGCCACGGGCCCGGCGGAGGTGACGTACGCATCGAGCGCCAGGATTGTGTAGGCGCTGGAGAGACTGTTGTAGGACCCCTGCGCGACTGGGGCGACGATCGCGTCGATCGCCTGCGCCTTGACGAGCCCGAGCCGGACGGGAAAGTGTCGCGCGATGAGGTAGAGGAGCATCGCGTCGTGCGTCAGGTCGTCATCGTAGAACTGATAGTCGACGGGGCGCTTCTGGTCGAAGCGAGCGGCGCCGATGAGCGAATTGGCGACCCCTTCCTGGCGCAGCAGCTGGTAGGTCGCGGCCAGGAACGCTCCGACGAGGTCCTGCTTCCACAAGTCGGCGTAATTGGCCCGCACGCGTTGCTCGAGCGAGGTGGCGTAGCCGGTCGTTACCACGCCCTGTCGCGTGAGGAGATAGATCGCGTACGCGCGGGTGCGCTCGTCGAAGAGGCTCGCACCCTCGGTCGCCGCGAGCTGCCGCAGGTACCTCGCGCCTTGGGACAGCACTTCCGGCGGGACGGCGAAGCCGCGCTCCCTGGCATCGATCAGAAAGTGCTGAGCGTACACCGACACGAAGTCGTCCACGTGGGTGTTGGAGGCCCAGATCCCGTACGCCCCTTCCTCGTTCTGCCGCGACCGCAGCATGTCGAGCACTTTGGCGAACGCCGCGGCGGCCTGGGCGCCGCTGATCCCGAACTCGGGGCGGCGCGCGAGGACCATCGCCGGGACGCCCTGGCTCACCAACTGTTCGGTGCAGCCATAGGGGTACTTCTCGAGATAGCGCACCAGTCCGTGCGCCAGGCCGAGCGGCAGGACCGACATGCCGGCACGAACGGTCCGGAGCTCGGGAAAGAGATCCCGATCCACCGGCGCCGAGGCGCTCCCTCCCCCCGACCGCACACTTCCCACCGTGAGAGCGGTGCGATACGGCACCGAAGGCCTGACGCTGAGCGATGCGCCAATGCGCCCGGACTTGCTGCCGAGCCGGGCCGTGAAGGCGAGGTCGGCGTTGCCCAGAGTTTCCCGCGCGCGCAGGCGGAACGTCGTCGCCCCCTCCCGCATCGCGTCAATGGAGAGCGTCGTGCTGGCGGGGCCCAGGACCTCGAGCTGTGGCGGCGCGCTCAGCGCTACCTGTACCTGCGCCGCCTTTCCCGAGGCCGCCAGGTTGTTCGCGACGCCGACGCTCACCTCGAAGGTGTCTCCCGGCGCCACCATGAGCGGGACATTCGGATTGAGGACGAAGTCACCGCGGACGACGGCTTTCACCTCTGTCGCGCCAACGGCGTCGTCGTTCACCGCCACCGCCATCACGCGAAGCGTGCCGTTGAAGTAGTCGGGCACGGTGAAGGTGAAATCGGCACCGTCGGGGCCGGCATCGCGCACGCCGGACCAGAACGCCACCGGCCGGTCCCGTTTCCGCTTGAAGGGATTGAGGTTCCGGCCAACCATGCTGCCCTGGTCGCCGCCGGGGGCGGACGCGGCCATCAGCCGCTCGAACTCGGGCAGGATGAGGTCGAGGATCTGGCTGGTCCGGACTTCGAGGGCCCGCTTCTGGAAGAAGAAGCCGAGCGGATCGGGCGTATCGTAACCCGCGACCTGGAGGATCCCCTCATCCACCGCGAAGACAGCGATGCGAGAGGGCCGGTCGGTCCGATACCGCACCCTGAACGGGTCGCCGGGCTTGACGAGGTCCGGTGCCTCCAACATGATGCCGGTCTTCCGCCGGTCCAGGCTCACCGAGAACGGAGCGACTCCGTAGCTCAGCGGGCTCATGAAGACCTCGTCCGAATTCACGTCTCGCACGAACGACACCGAGACGTAGCCATTGCCCTCGAGCCCCGCCGGCAACGAGATCCGCTGCAACGAGCTGGTGGTCGTGGCACGGAACCAGCGCCACGAGTAGACCCGGTCGCGCTCGATGGTGATCAAGCCTGCCCCGGTGTAGGGCGCTTGCACCTGAAGCTCGATCGTCTCTCCCGGCGCGTAGTCTCCCTTGTTGAGCGTCACCTGCAACTCGGCATTCCGCTCGAGCGAGCGGGTGAGATTCGCGGCGCCCGCCACGTTGTAGTCCACCCGCGCCAGCTCGGTCCCGGCCGAATCCCGGACCACGAGCGCGAAGTCGCCGGGCTCTTCGGTCGGAAGCGACGCGGTGAGCCCCGTGGCCGCGATCGCGAGCGGGGCGTCGCTCACCGGCAGCTCTTTCTTGACCGACTGATACTTGTAGGTCCCGTCGAACTGCCGGGCGAGCACCGACACGTAACTGACGCGAATGCGCGCCAGGCGCAGCCCCCGGACCCCGATCTTTTTCCCGTCGGGCCCCACCGCGACTAGCTCCATCGAGCGCACGGCATCCTTATGGAGATAGCGCAGATCCCCGTCCGGCTTGTAGCCGACGAGGAACGGCTGGTTCGATACGACCGTGCCCGCCTCCGCGGTGACGCTGCGCCCGCCCTCGGCCTCGTACCCCTGCGTGATCACGCGCACGCGATAGGTCGCCGCGCCAAAGCGCTCCAGCCCGAGGCTGATTTCGGCCTCACCGGCGGCGTCGGTGGTGGTGGCGGGCAGGTCGTCCGAGTAGGTCTACTGCGCCTTTTGGGGATCGGAGAAACGGTAGTCCTCGAGTCCCCGCAGGGTGGGAAAGCCGGGCGTGAGCTGCAACATCGCCGTCACGCGGCGGCCGGCGGCCGGAGTCCCGAAGAGGTTCTTGAGCGTGATGCGTGCCGCGAGGCCGTCGGGAGAGACCCAGCCATTCACGGACTCGGCCGAGAGATGCGCGGCCATGGTCATCCGGTCGGGCTGGAATTCGCGCACCTGCACCGTCACGGTGCCGAGCAGTGCGTTGGCGCGCCCGTCCTTCACGATGTAGAGCGACACGGTCCAGGTGCCCGTGGGCGACGTCTCGGACGTCGTGTACGAAAGCTCTTCGAATCCACGGGCCGAGAGCCGCAGCCGCTGCCGCTTCACTTCGAGGCCGCGGGCATCGGCGATGACCGCCTCGAGGGGAATGCCGGCAAGCGGCGTCGCCCAATCGGCGGGCTTCACGATCACGCCGATGTGAAACGCATCGCCGGGCCGGTACACGCCGCGATCGGAGAACAGATAGGCAGAGAGCCGGTCCGCTTGGAGCGCATTCGACACGCCGCCGACGTCGAACCGCGACAGGTCGAGCTCACGGTCGGCGCGATCCATCGGCAGGAACGCCACGTCCTCACCGTTGCGCGCGGCGTAGAGGACCGGCGTGCGCTCCTGCTGGAACGACCGGAGGTTCGGGAAGCGGACGTGGCCTTCGGCATCAGATTCGGCGGAGAGCACCGTGAGGCCGTTCTTGCCGACGACGTCCACCGTGACCCCCGCCGCTGGCAACCCCGCGCTCAAGTGCTGCACGAACACGTCCCGCCCGCCCGCCGCTCCTTGCTTGGCGAGCAGACCCATGTCGGTGATGAGGATCAGGCGGCGATCTATCGGCCCCGAGACGCGCTTCGAGACCGGGTCGTAGCCCTGGACTGACAGAAGGAAGAGCCCCCGCGGACCCGCCCCACTCGACAGGTACGGGCTCAGATCGTAGGGCTGGTAGTGCGGCTTGCCGGGACCGAGCGGTGGCATCGGGATCGTGTCGGCCTGCCGGGCCGTGAGGTTCGATTCGTCGAAGTCGTAGTTGGTGAACTCCGTGTTGCCGAACACCAAGCTCGTCTGCGTCACGAGGTGCTGTAGTTGATTGGGGAGCACGCGACCGACCTCCACCACCAAGGCGGGCACGTCACGGCTGTAGATGGAGATCTTCCGATCGCCCGACAGGCTCAGCAGCGAGCCGCTTCCCAGGATCTTGACCTCCTTCGGGAACGGCGGAACCATGGCGGTACGGTCCCAGGTCTGCCCCAACACGTAGCCGCCGTACGACCGCAGGCCCTTGTTCACCCGCACGTAGATGTAGCGTCCCGGCTCGGCGTCGTACCGAAACGCCTGGCGTGAGGTGTATTCCCGCTCGGCCGGGACGGGCTTCAGCGGGAGCGGCGTCGATGCCTTGAGGATATCCGCGCCGACTATCTCGGGCCGGTCCCACACGTAGGGACGGACGCGCTGCTCCGCCGGCGTGTCCGGGTTGTACAGCGGCAGGACCCAAGCCGTCACGCGCTCTTGGATATCCTTTTCACCCACGTCCGCCGAGGTTCCGAGGACCAGGACCTGCTCGGGCTCGTACCGCTCGTTGCGTACGAGGGTGAGCTGGGCGTCCTGCACGGCGAGACTGAACAGCCCGGGAATCTGCACCCGTTGCTCGAGTGGCTGGTCGGTGCCCGGGCCACCGCGGCTGGAACGAACTCCCGCATCAACGGTGACCCGCATCAGCGCTGTCTTCTCCGGGATGGGGAGCGGGGCGGAGAGGATCGACGCGGTCAGTCCCTTCTTGTCCGCCGCCACCGTGAAGGGGAGCGAGCGCAGTCCCTGGAGGAAGCCGCCGCTCGCCCCTTCCATCTTGAGAGAGACCTGTCGCGCCAGCGAAGCGGTATCCACCGGGTGACTGAAGGTGAGCTTGAGCACCACCTGCTTGAGGTTGGCATTTACCGGATCCTGATAGAACTCCGCCGACGCAACAGAGGCGCTGAACGGCGCAGTGGTGAAGTCGAAGCCGTAGCTTGCGACGGTGACCGTGGGAGCGACGAATCCCTTCCGGCTGAACGACACGGTGAACGTCCGGCCCACCGGCCAGTCTTCCGCGGGATCGAACTGGAGCTCGCGGTCCCCAACCCAGCGCCACGTACCCGGGATCTCGGGAGAGATCTCGACACCGGTCGTCAGCACCTTGCCCACGGTCGCGAGGGGTGCAACGGAAGACTCGAACCGCACGCGCAGCGGCTCGGGCTTCGGTTTGTCGACGGTGAGGTCGGTGGCGTGGGGCGCAGCGACGGCGAAGTCTGTGCGCACCGGCCGGGGGCGATTGCGCCAGAGCGTCACGCCGGCCCACAGTGCCACCAGACCCACGACGGCGATGATCGCGTTACGCCGGAAGACGCGCGGATTGGCGGCGGCGCGGGCGCGGAGCTCCGCTTCGCGCGCGCGCAGCGTAGCGACCCAGGGCGGCGGGGCCCACGCGACACTGCCGACGGTCAGCTTGAGAAACTTGGCGAGAGAGTCACGCCACTGCGCCAGGCGAGCGCGGGCGGCCGCGAGTCGCTCGGAGAACCGTGTCACGGAAACCTCATGATTGTGGGAGCACGTCTATGTTGGCGCATAAACAGATGTCTGCCAAGACCGAGGCGCACCAAACGTCATTACCCCATCCAGCTAATCGCCCCGAGCACCAGGAACAGCAACGGCGCCGCGCCCTGGATGAGCGCCCCTCGACGCATCCCCGGTGCCGATCCCGCCAGGACGACTGCAGCGCCGAGCATGAACAGACAGTTCCAGTAGACGAGAGTCCACCCGACACGGGGATGCCCTGTCAGGACCGCCGCGAGCCCCGCAAACGTTCCGAGCGCGAGAAACAGATTGTAGAAACCCTGATTGAACGCAAACACCTTCGTCGCTTCCGCTTGGTCGGGACTCTGACGGAATCGGGCGCGAACCCCGGGCGTGGTCCACAGGAGACTTTCCATGCAGAAGATCAGGACGTGCACGATGCCGGCGACGATCGCCGCGAGCCACATGAGCGCCGTCATCTGATCTCCTCGAATGGCGTGTTGAGGATCTGGTAGCGCTGCCAGTCGCGAAAGTCGAAGTGCCACCACTCGCTCGGGTTCACCATGAACCCCTCGGCCTCGAGCACTCGACGCAGCAACGCGCGGTGCCAGCGCTGGCGGGACGTCCCGCCGGGATAATCCGATTCCGCCCGGACTGTCGCTTCGTCGTAGGTGGACGGCATCTCGATGGGCGCGCCGGTCGCGAGATCGTACAGCGTCAAGTCCACCGCCGCGCCGCGGTTGTGTTTCGAGCCGCGCGCGGGGTTGGCGACGAGCCAGCGCGACTCTGTGGGCGTGGCGTCCCAGAAAACCTTCGTCACGTACCACGGCCGATAGGCGTCGTGAATCAGGATTCCGTAACCGAATTGTCGCAGCGCCCGCGCCGCCCGCACGACCGCGAGAGCGGCGGGCCGCTGCAAGAAGGCTCGGGGCGACGCGTAGAAGACGCTCCCCAGAAAGTTGTTCGTCGAGGCGTAGCGGATGTCGAGTTGGATGGTCGAATCGAGCCTGGCGGGCTCCACCAGGTCGGGCGCGAGGAACGCGCCGCTCTCCGCAGGCGGCGTCAGCCGGCGATCGGCCTGGAGCAGCTCCGCCACGGAGCGAACAGGCTTGAGCCGGAGCTGCCCGCCGTCGGCGGGGCCCAGCTGCAAGCGGCGCCGGGTGACGGCACCCATCTGCATCTCGTCGCGACGGAACACGACCTGGGGGTGAGCCACGCCACGACCTGCGAGAGTGAACACCGATTCCGACACTTGCGCGAGGGGCTGAGGAGCAGACCGGGCGACAAGCGCGACGAGCGCGCCGGCGTCCTCATAGACGTACAGCGTGTCGTGTTCGCCCGCGTACCCGCCGATCAGTCTCAACCAGGCAGCCGGAGGCTCCCGGGGGGGGGGGGCTACCTGTAGCAGCAGCGCGAGGAGGATCACCGGTGCTGCGCGAACAGCCAGCGGGTGAATTCGTCCGATGCGTACGTCGCGTCCCATACGTTGTGGTTCATGCCGAGATACTCGGTGTAGCGCACATCGGCGCCCGCGGCCTTGAGCGCCGCCGCCGGCTCGCGCGAGCCAGCCACCGGCACGGCGCCGTCCACCTCACCGTGGAAGATCCAAATCGGCAGTTTGCCAAGCCGCCGCGCCAGCGCCGGCAGCGCCGCGCCACTCTCGGCGGGCACAACAGGCACCGAACCGCGGAAGCGGTCCATGTCCACGACCCAGCCGCACAGGGGCACGATCGCCGCGAACAGCTCCGGACGCCGGTAGGCGAGATACCAGGTTCCGTGCCCGCCCATGGAGAGGCCCGTGAGATACACGCGTGCCGGGTCGGTGCGGTACTCCTTCATCGTCTGGGCCAGCGCGGCGAGGGCCGCATCGGCCGGCGCGCCGACCCACTGCGAGTCGGTCGGTACCTGGGGAAAGATCACGATCGCGGGAAAGCGCCCGGGGTTTTGGCGGATCGCCGGGGCGAGGCCGACGTTGGTCTGGATCAGCCCATCCGCGCCACGCTCGCCGGCGCCGTGCAAAAAGAGGATCACGGGCCACCGCGCTTGCGTCGCATAGTTCGCGGGGACGTACACCTGATAGCGGTACGTCTGCCCGGCGACTAGGGCGGTGCGGTCGAGGAACCCGGTCTCCACGCGCGCCTGGAGCGGCAGGACGGCGGCAATGAGCAAAGCAAGCGTCATGACTCCTCCTTCTAAGGGCTGAGGTCCGCGATGCGCTGCGCGACCATGTCGTGGAGGCGATCACGCGCCCCCGCGCGCGCGAGAAACCCCCGATACCCCGTGACGGCCTCGTCGCGGTTGCCTTGCAACTCGGCCACGTATCCCAACAGGTAGTGAGGCATCGCGTAGTACGGCTCGAGCTCCGCGGCGCGGCGCAGGTGGACCACCGCGTCATCCCGGCGGCCCGTCTGGGCGAGCAGCAGTCCGTACGCCACGCGCAGCGGCGCCTCGGCCGGCGCCACCTGCACCGCCACATCGAACTCCGAGAGGGCCGTTGTGGTGTCGCCGGCGAGAAGGTCCAGGCCGGCCAGGAGGACGTGCGCCGGCGCGTACGCCAGGTTTTCCTGGAGGGCCCGGCCATAGGCCCGGCGCGCCGCGGCCGTGTCGCCCGCCGCCTCATGGATCACGCCGATGCCGTGCTCCAGCATCTCTCGCGAGACGTATATCGGCGTGAGGCGGGCAGTGTCGAGTTGACGCAGCTGGTTCAAGGCCGCCTGCAACTCCACGAGGGCGCTGTCGGGCGATCCCATGACGTAAAAGATCTTGGCGCGCTCCGCGCGAATCCACGCCTGGTGGCGGTATTCCGGCAGCATCTGCTTGTAGAACCCGAGGGCCTCGGTAAAACGCCGCCGGCTCGCGGCAAGCGCGGCCCGCAGCGGTACGCTGCGACCTGACCGGACGTACTGATCCACGAGAAAGTTCACTTCCGCCTCGTTCGTCGGATCGAGCGCCCGTTCTCCCGCGCGACTGCGCTGCTGCTTGTAGATGGCGATGAGATACCCGGCGAACAACGTCTCGTCGAGGTCGCGGACAAAGAAGGGATTGAGCCGCTCGGCCCGATACTGCAACGAATCGAGCTGCTGGATCTCCTGGGAGGCAACCACCGACCGGGCACCCTCGAGATATCCGATCAGCAGGTTCTCCCGCGAAAGGAATCCGGCGACGCGCTGCGCGTAATACGCTTGGGGCCAGCCGGGCTCGAGCCGCGAGGCCCAGTAGAACGCCGCAGCCGCGGTCCAAGGCTCGCGCCGCAGCAGGGCAACGCCGCGGTCATAGTAGGCGCGCGCGTCGTTCGTGTCGGCTCCGGCGCCGAGGCGCGGACGTTTGGGAGCCTTCGCCGACTGCGCGTCGCCCGCGCCGGTCAGCGCGACGACGATGACGGCGGTGAGGAGACCGAGGCTGCCTCGAAAGGCCACGTGCGTCCTTTCCACGACCATCCCACAAAACACACGGCGCCCAGCGCCAGCGCGCCCAAGCCAAATGCTATCACCTTCGGCGGCGTCGTGGCAAAGATGAAGATCCATCCCAGCAGCGCGACGAGGCTCGGCAGGGGATAGAGCCACATCCGGTACGGCCGCGGCATGTCCGGGGCCCGGCGGCGCAGCAGTGTCACCGCGCCGATCTGCCCGATGAACTGCACGAGAATCCGCGTCGTGATCAACGCATCGATCACCATGCCCAGCGACACAAAGCCGGCGAGGATCGCGAGAATCGCCAGGACGATGAGGGAGACGTACGGAAACCCCTGGGTCGGATGGAGCCGCGCGAACACCTTGAAGAAGTACCCGTCCCGCGCCGCTGCATACGGCACGCGCGAGTAACCGAGCAGCAGCGCGAACACCGAGCCGAAGGCGGTCCAGAGGATCATCGCCGTGAAGATCGTCGCGACGCCGGGTCCGTAGATCCGCTCCATGAAGGTCGAGACGACGAAGTTCGCCTGCGGGTGCGGGGCAGCCGGGACGAATTCGCGCCACGGCACGACGCCGATGATCGAGAGATTGATCGCGACGTAGATCAGCGCGACGGCAATGGTGCTGATCAGAATTGATCGCGGGATCACGCGGCCCGGGTTCGCGACCTCGTCGCCGATGTAGCAGACGTCGTAATAGCCCAGGTAGTCATAGACGCCGATGCGCGACGCGGCGCCGAGGCCCATGAGGAAGCCCAGGGAGAAGTTGAACGCCCCGGGCGGGAAGTCGAAGGCCACGTTGGGGTCGAAGTGCAGCGCGCCCGTCCCGATCACGGCGACGACGGTGACGATCGTACCGATCCACAGGGTGAGGGTGATCGTCGCGATCGATTTGATGCGCCGGTAGAGGAGCGCGAGGTTCACGAGCCCGATCATCGTGATGACGAGCATCGTCTCCCCCGGCGTGATCCCCTTCCAGATGTAGCCCAGGTACTGCGAGAAGCCGATGTAGCCGGAGGCGATTTCGAGAGGCCCGCTGAGCACGAACTGCCAGACGAAGAGAAACCCCATCAAGCGGCCGACCTTCTCGGCGCCGTAGCCCTCGCGCAGGTAGCCGAACGAGCCGCCCGATCCCGGCATCGCCGCACCCAGCTCGCTCCACACGGTGCTGTCGCACAGGACGATGATGAGGGCGACGACCCAACCGAGCATCGCTTGCGGGCCGCCGAGCGCCGACATGAGGAGCGGGATCGTGATGAACGGACCGATCCCGATCATGTTCGTCATGTTGAGCGCCGTGGCGTGCAGCAGGCCGAAGCGGCGGACCATCGGTGGAGGCGACGTCACTTCGGCAGCGCCTTCCCCTCACGCAGGGTCGGTAGTATGCGCTCGACGAAGTCGAGGCGTTCAGCCAACTCGTGAACCTGTCGCTGGCCGTGCTCCAGCTCCTCCACCCTGGTCCGGAGCTGCTCCAACTCCTGCGATGAAACGCTGGGGCGACTGGCCTTGAGCCGCTTCGAGGAGTTCGCAATCCAGGCGTAGATGCCCCAGCCGATCACTGCGGGCATCATCACGGCCATCATGACGCCGAAGAGTTTCATTATGTCTTCCATTGGTCAGACTCCTCGCTTCGGCACCAACCCAAGGATCGAGAGCGTCACCGCCAGCGCGACGGCGGCGCAGGCTTGGATGACATACACGATCCCTTTTGCTTGAATGAGCGCGGAGCCCATACCGGGGTCCACGAGCGCGCCGAGACGCGACCAGGCGAGGTATACGATGCCGATGAGCACGGGGAGGACGAGCCAGCGCCGCAACCGCGCGGCGAAGTAGCCAACCAGGCCGAATCCTACGGCGGCTCCCCAGAGAGCGAGGAGCGTCGGCTGCACCGAGGGATTCATGCCCTAATCTACGAGCGCCGCAGCCTTCAGGTTAGCGAACCGTGCTCAAGCCGCGGAGAGGCAAAAGGATGCCACCGCGCTCGAGCACCACAACGACGGTGGTGTCGCTGAACGTCGCAGACCCCGTGAGGCTGGCCGCGGCACCGTCGACGACGATCGCGAACGAGAGGTCTCGGACAAACGTGTCCGCGGCGTGCGCAAAGTGGAGGGTGTCGCGGGAAATGGTGAACGTGCCTGGCAAGTCGGCGTTGAATTCCGTGCCGCCGGCCAGACTCGCCGGTACGGTCAGGTGGCCTGACGTCGAACCGTTGGACATCAGGGTGATGAGCAGACTCCCACCGGCGGCGAGGACGTCCGTTGTGTCGGCGCCTGCAACGAGGTCGAACGTGGTGGCATCATACATACCCGCCAAGTCGCTCGGACCAAGCAGGTCCTCGGGCGTGCATGCCAGACCGAGGAGGACGACGAGACCAAACGGGATTGACGCGCGCATCTGGAGACCTCCCTGTCAGGCGTGTCCCTTCACGTAGCAGATCGCGCCCGCCTCCGGTCAAGCTACTGCGCACCAAACGTCATAATCGCCTCACGCGAGCAGGTTCATGCGCCTCCCTCACGCTCGAGACTGGCGGGCCGAAACGCAATGAGCGCGAGGATCGACAGCACCGCCGCGGCCGCCGGGACTGCCCCACCCGTGAGGAGATAACCCACCAAACCCGCGAGCCCCGCGCCGTCAGCCACCGCCCACAGGAGCACGGACGTGCCGCGGGTATCGGGGCTCGCCCAGTAGTCATCCTGCGATTGATCGAAACGGCGCTCCGGAACCTTCCGGCGCAGCATGGTCGATGCCACGACCAGGAGACTGACGGCCACGCCGGCGAGAACGATACCGACGTTCCGTGGCACCCCGAACGACCGCCCCTGACCCTGCACGAGCAGGGCGAATACACCACCGGCGAGCGCCATACTTGCGACGAGACAGCCGTGAATGATTCGCATGGCGCGAGCGAACGGGACGGGTGTGGCAGGGGGGGCTTGCGTCACAGGTTCTCCTGGATGAAGCGCGGACTCACGTGGACGTCAACCTGGACGAGGGGCGCGTCCCCAATGCATTTGAAGCCGTGAATCTCCCCGGCCTTGATCACGAGAATGTCCCCCGCCCCGGCCTCGAACTCCTCGCCGTTGACGGTCCAGCGACCGCGGCCCTCCCGGACGAACTGGACCTCATCATACGGATGACGATGGGGCCCGGGGCCGTTGCCGGGGAGGGCGCGCAGCAGAAACACGGAAACCTGCACGTCGCCGTTGTCGGCGCCGACAAAGTGATGCGAGCTGCCCTTGAACGGTAGGTCTTCCTGACGGACGCGGTACATCCTACGGGTCCTCCCTACGCACGTTGATCAGACGAGTCATCGGCACGCAGCAGCTCTCTGAGCATCCGCTCCGGGTTACCCGGGAACGGTGGGGGCGAGCTTGGCTCGTGGCCTCCTGATCACAGGAAGCCTACAGCCTCATTGTGGAGCCGTTGCTTCGCGTCCAGCTCGGGACAGGAACCCCGTCAATCGTGGCCGGCATAAACCGCCGCCGCCGCTGTTCGGTCACGATCGACTCGTCCAGCTCTCGTATCCCGGAGCTCGCCATCAGGCGGACATCGCTGACGTTTCCGGTCTCGTCGATGAACACCTGCACATCCACGCGGATTTTCGCTCCGGGAGTCGGCGTACGATCGCCCGGCAGGACCTCGACTCTGACGGTCCGGGGACCAGACATCGGGCCGGGCATCGGCCGGGGCGGCAGTAGACGGAGCGCTCGACAGTCCCCGCCCGAGCCGGCCCGGCGCGCAGCCGCACCCGCAGCGCTCCTAAGGGACTGGGCGGAGACATGCGGCGGAGGCCGCGACCCATGCTCTGCGCAAAGAAAACGCCAAGAGCCGACGGTGGCGCGGTAGGCTCCAGCAGAAGCACGGTCGCGGTCCCGTCCTCCTTATACAGGATGCTGACCACGATGGTCGTGGTATCGCTTGCGGAGGACGTGTCAACAAGGTCGAAGAGGGCTGCCGAGTCCATCACCGCATCGAGGGCCGGCAGGCGCTTGGGCCAATCCGCCGGTCGGCACTGACGCTTCGGCTCCTGTCCAACAGAGATGCTGACGCCCGCGACGAGCAACAACGTGAGGGTCTTCATCGCGGCGCCCGCGTCGCCGTCAGGGGCACGCGCCGCACCGCCCCATTCGGTCGCCGGAAAAACACGAGCCCTGTGAGTTCCTCGCCGCAGAGGGAGGCCACGACCCGCACGCTCAGGTCTTCAGTGGTATTCGGGGCGCGCACGGTCTTCGCGAGATCGAAGACGATGCTGTCGGTCGAGACGAACGCGATCCGTGTGGTGACCGCGCTGTCGCCACCGATCGTGAAGGCGCCGGCGCTGTCGCTGCGCTGAGTCCACGTCACGGGGGCCTCCAGGAGCGTTAAGGCACCGCGCCACGTGCCGGCATACGGCACGATGGGAGTCGCCGCAAAGGACTGGTCCACGCACCCGCGGGCCACACCGCGGAACCCTTGCGGCGGGGGCCACGCCGGCACGGCGAGCCCGCGCGCCCAGCGCTGCCAGACCTCCCCGAGGTCCTTCACGCGGTCGGGGTAGCGCGCCGCGAGATTGTCCCGTTCGCGGACGTCGTCCCGGACATTGAACAGCTCGGCCCCATCGAGCGTCAACTTGGCCGGCTCGTCGTTCGCCCCGCCCTGCACCATCTTCACCAACTTCCAGTCTCCCATCCGGATTGCCATGATGCTGCCGAGGCGCCAGTAGAGCGCGTCGTGGGGGGCACCGGAGGCGGCGCCGGTGAGGAACGGCAGGAGACCCCATCGAGGTGCCCGTCCGGTGGCCCCGCCACGCCCGCCGCCGCCAGCACTGTCGGTAGCACGTCGAGCTGAATGATCGGGCGTGCCTCGGTGCGGCCTGCGGGAAGCCGGCCCTTCCACCGGATGACGAAGGGGACGCGGATGCCGCCTTCCCAGGTGGTCGACTTGTCGCCGCGCAGCGGCCGGTTGCTCGCGCCGTTCCAGTCGTCGCCCAGCGGACCGCCGTTGTCGCTGAAAAAGAAGATCAGCGTCTCGCCTTCGAGCTGCTCGGCGCGCAGCGCCTCCAGCGTCCGGCCGATGCCATCGTCCAGCGCGGACAGCATGGCGGCATAGGTGCGCCGTTCCGGATCGGCGATCTGGGACACGCGCGCGCGGTACTTCTCCGTCGCCTGCAAGGGCACATGGGGGGCATTGAACGCCAGGTACAGGAAGAATGGCTGGGAGCGGTTGCGGTGGATGAACTCGACGGCGCGACTGGCCAACGTGTCGGTGAGATAAGGAATGGCCCGGACGATCTCGGACCCGTCGTAGATCGGATTGATCTGCGCCGTCGGGCCGACGTACGAGTGTGCGCCCGTCAGGAATCCGAAGAACTCGTCGAACCCGCGGCGGGTCGGGAAGAAGGGCGGCGCCGCGCCCAGGTGCCACTTGCCGATCAGCGCGGTGCGGTAGCCCGCGGCCTTGAGCCGATCGGCCATCGTCGTCTGATCCAGCGGAAGGCCCACGTCCCGGTGGGCGGGCGTGACACCGATGTTGAACTCGTGACCGAAGCGCTGTGGATACCGTCCGGTGAGGAGTCCGGCGCGGGTGGGGCTGCAGTAGGGGCCGGTGACGTAGGCGTCGGTAAACCGGATCCCGCCGGCGGCGAGGGCGTCGATGTTCGGGGTGGGGATGTCGGTCCCGCCGTACGCGCCGAGGTCTCCATAGCCCAGGTCATCGACGACGATGACCACGATGTTCGGGGCTCGCTCGGAGCGTACAGGTGGGGGGCCGGCGGGGGCGATCAGCAGCGCCATTCCGCCAACGAGGAGCCAAGGAGCCCGGATCATTCGGATCATGTTGTCCTCCCGATCAATCCCTAGTCGATGAAGTACACCCATTCGATCCGCTGCACGCGGTCCCGCCGCAGCACGAACCGGACGATGCCGGGACGCTCCATCGGTCCGTGGTACTCCAAGGTCTCGAGCCCCTCGTCATCGTGACCTTCTCGGGTCGGCGCCTGGATTGCAACGACGTCCTCTCGACGCGTA
>Ga0193739_1000080_pt1 | contig 23476 bp, 20 predicted proteins | sample L2a2metaG_FD_144926 | JGI IMG/M metagenome (GOLD analysis project Ga0193739, IMG submission 144926) | Soil microbial communities from a riparian zone of the East river system, Colorado, United States - L2a2 | ecosystem: Environmental > Terrestrial > Soil > Riparian zone | place: USA: East River...
GATCGAGGCGAGGCCCATCTCAATCCCGCGGTGACGATCGGCCTCGCCTCGATCGGCAAATTCGCGTGGGCCGCGGTGCCGGTCTATATCGCGGCCCAACTGCTCGGCGCCATTATCGGGGCCACGATCGTGTGGCTCGCGTATCTGCCGCACTGGCCCGTGACCGAAAGCCAGGCGTCGAAACTGGCCGTCTTCTGCACCGCCCCCGCCATCCGCAGCAGCGGCGCGAATCTCATGACCGAAATCATCGCCACCTGCTTGCTGGTGCTGGGCGTCCTGGTCATCCTGACACCGAACAACTTGAACCCGTCACACGGATGGGATGTGGGATTCGGCCCAGTCCTGGTCGGCGTGCTCGTGTGGGCCATCGGCCTGTCGCTCGGCGGGCCGACGGGCTATGCGATCAATCCGGCCCGCGACCTGGGCCCGAGGCTCGCACATGCTGTCCTGCCGATCTCCGGTAAGGGAGGCTCGGACTGGGGCTACGCGTGGATCCCCGTGGCCGGGCCGATCATCGGTGGTGTGATCGCAGCCCTCCTCTATAAGACTCTATGGCCGGCGTGAAGCACGTCCTGGCCCTGGACCAGGGAACGACCAGCTCGCGCACCATCGTGTTCGATCACAGCGGCAGCGTGGTCGCCTCGGCGCAAAAGGAATTTCGTCAGATCTTCCCCAAGCCCGGCTGGGTGGAGCACGATGCCGCAGAGATCTGGGCCACGCAGCTGCACACGGCGACCGAAGCCATTACCAAGGCCGGACTGACCGCGACCGACATCGCCGCCATCGGCATCACCAATCAGCGCGAGACCACCGTCGTCTGGGACCGCGATACCGGCCAGCCGGTGCATCACGCCATCGTCTGGCAGGATCGCCGCACCGCCGCGGCGTGCGACCGTCTCAAGGCCCGCGGCCTCGCGCCGATGATCAAGCGCAAAACGGGCCTTGTAGTGGACGCCTATTTCTCCGGCACCAAGCTCGAGTGGATGCTCCGCAATGTCCCCGGCGCTCGTGCCAAAGCGAAGGCGGGCAAGTTGGCATTCGGCACCGTGGATTCGTGGCTCGTGTGGAACCTGACGGGCGGCCGAGTGCACGTGACCGATCCGAGCAACGCCTCGCGCACGATGCTGTTCAACTTGCGGACCGGCGACTGGGACGAGGAGCTGCTGAAGTTGTTCGGCGTCCCCCGCTCCGTGTTGCCGGAGGTGCGCTCATCGAGCGAGGTGTACGGCAGGACGACGCTGTTTGGCGGGTCGATTCCGATCGCCGGCATCGCGGGCGACCAGCAGGCGGCGCTCTTCGGCCAGGCCTGCACCCAACCCGGGATGGTGAAGAACACCTACGGCACCGGGTGCTTCATGCTCATGAACACCGGCACGAAGCCGATTGCCTCCAAGAACAATCTTCTCACCACGGTCGCGTGGCGCATCGGGAAGCGGACCGAGTACGCGCTGGAAGGCAGCATTTTCATTGCCGGTGCGGTAGTCCAATGGCTGCGCGACGGCCTGGGGATCATCAAGTCGTCGTCTGAAGTCGAAGCCTTGGCTTCGCAGGTGGCCGATACAGAGGGCGTGTACCTGGTTCCCGCATTCGCGGGCCTGGGCGCTCCGCACTGGGATCAATACGCACGCGGTATTCTCGCCGGCGTCACGCGCGGCACGACCGCGGCGCACGTGGCGCGCGCGGCGCTCGAGGGCATCGCCTTTCAGGTGGCGGACGTGCTGCGGGCGATGGAGGCCGACGCCAAGATCAAGCTCAAGGAGTTGCGCGTCGACGGCGGCGCTTCGGCGAACAACCTGCTGATGCAATTCCAGTCGCACCTCTTGGGCGTGCCGGTGGTGCGGCCGAAAGTCACCGAGACCACGGCCTTGGGCGCGGCATATCTCGCGGGGTTGGCCGTCGGCTATTGGAAGGACCAAAAACAGATCGCGGCACAGTGGCAGGTGGACCGCCGCTTCACGCACGCGATGAAACCGGCCCAGCGCAAAAAGCTCGAGGCCGGGTGGCGCAAGGCGCTCGAGCGGGCGAAGCGCTGGGAAGAAACGAGCTGAGGAGCCTCAATGGAAGTCGTCATCAAGCGGGACTACGATCAAATGAGCAAGGCGGCGGCACAGATCGTCGTCGACGTGCTCAACACCAAGCCGAACGCCGTGCTCGGCATGGCGACGGGGTCCACGCCCCTCGGCCTCTACCAGGAGCTCGTGCGGCAGCACAAGGCGGGACTGGTCGACTTCTCGCGCGTGACGACGTTCAACCTCGACGAATACGTCGGGCTGCCTCCGAATCACGCGCAGAGCTATCACTACTTCATGCACGAGCACTTCTTCCAGCACGTGAACATCCCGCGCCACAACATCAACATCCCCTCGGGCACGACCAGCAACTATCCCGCCTTCTGCCAATGGTACGAGGGGCGCATCGCGGAATGCGGCGGTATCGACTTACAGATCCTGGGCATCGGCTCGGACGGGCACATCGCTTTCAACGAGCCGGGGAGCTCGCTCAGCTCGCGCACACGGCTCAAGACGCTGTCGAAAATGACGATCGACGACAACGCCCGCTTCTTCGAGCGCCGGGAGGATGTGCCCGTGTATGCGATCACGATGGGGGTCGGGACGATCCTCGATGCGCGGCAGCTCGTGCTCGTGGCGAGCGGGAAAGCCAAGGCCAAGGCCATCGCCCAGGCCGTGGAGGGCCCCGTCACCAGCATGGTGACGGCGAGCGCGATCCAGATGCACCGGGATGCCGCCGTCATCGTCGACGAACAGGCGGCGGCCGGGCTGACGATGCGCGATTACTACGAGTTCATTTACGCGGCCAAACCGGCGGCACCGAAGTCGTAGCCTCTTGCCGACCTCCCCCCCGCGGGGTAAATCTGCCCGGTCACCTTCAAGCGGAACTCCCGTGCACGTTTCACGATTCACCCATCCGGCTGTGCTTCTCCTCGGCGCCCTTGCCCTGGCCGCTCCTGCGGCGGCGCAACAGCGCACCATCACCGGGACCGTCACGAGCGAACAGGGCACGCCGCTGGCCGGCGTCGCGATCGTCGTCAAGGGTACGCTTGGTCGGACCGCGACGACCCATGCCGGCGGCTATTCTATTCGCGCCGAGGCCGGACAGGTGCTGCAGTTCCGGCTCATCGGCACCGCGGTAGTGGAGCGGACCGTCGGAGATGCAGACGTCATCGACGTGATGCTGCGCCGCGTCGCGTTGGACCTCGATGCGGTCGTGGTCACTGCCCTCGGGCAGACTCGGGAGCAGCGCGCGCTGGGCTATTCGCAGCAAAGCGTGCAGGGCAACGAGATCGTCGCCACGCAGCGGGACAACTTCATCAATGCGCTCTCCGGACGCGTCGCCGGCGTTGACGTCACGAGCACATCCGGCGTGCCCGGCGCTTCGTCTTCCATCACCATCCGGGGCATCAGCTCGATCAGCAGCAGCAACCAACCGTTGATCATCGTCGACGGTCTCCCGATGGACAATCGCACGTTCAACACCACCGCCATGGCGTCCGACGTGAACGCGGTGACGGCGCTGAGCAACCGCGGCATCGATTTCACCAACCGCGGCGCCGATCTGAACCCCAACGACATCGAGTCGGTCACGATCCTGAAGGGGGTCGAGGCGTCGGCGTTGTACGGCATCGACGCGGCGAACGGCGCGATTCTCATCACGACCAAGCGCGGCCGCTCGGGCGCCGGCGTGGAGTACAGCAACAGTATGCGGATGGAACGGACGCGCGCGACACCGACGCTGCAGCGCGTCTATGGCCCCACGTCGATCAGCGCGGGCGGCGTCCTGAGCGCCCAAACGTACTTCGGCGCTCCCTACGCGGCCGGCACGCGGTTCTACGACAACATCGGCGGGTTCCTGCAGACGGGCGTGACGCAAACGCACAACCTGGCGTTCAGCGGGGCCACGCCGGACAACCAGATCAATTACCGTCTCAGCACGTCGCTCGACCGGCAGGAGGGCGTCGTCCCAAAATCGGGGTACGATCGGCTGAACATCACCGGATCGTCGCAGGCGCAGGTTTCGCGCTGGCTCAGCACCGATCTCTCGATGGTGTACAGCTACGCCAACAACGACCAAGTCTACAAAGGCGATATCGGCCCGCTGATGGGCTTGATGCTGTGGCCGCAGAACGACAACGCCAAAGATTATCTCACGCCGGCGGGCACGCGGCGGCGGCTCACCAGCCTCGCCGCCTCGACGGAGCTGGACAACCCCTACTTCAACGTCAATAAGAACGCCATCAATTCCAAGAATAATCGCATCATGGCGAATGTCGGCTTCGTGCTGACGCCGTTCTCGTGGGGCTACGTCAAGACCAACATTGGCACGGACAATTACACCAACCAGAACGTGGTGCTGCGCAATCCGGAGAGCGCAGCGGGGTTTGCGTCGGGCGGTATCCTCGATCAGGCGAACGTGATCACGCGCAATATCAACGCCCAGACGACTCTCAACTTCAACAGGCACCAGCTCTCGAACAGCTTCTCGATCAGCGGACTGGTCGGCAATTCCATCGGCGCCTTCAAGACCACGACTGACGCCGCCGTCGGCACCCAATTCCTCGATCCCAATTTCGTGTCGATGAACAACACGAGCTCGCGCCTGCCGAAGACGACGACCGAGCAGCGCCGGCTGGTGAGCTTCTTCGGACAGGCGGCACTCGACTACAAGAACTACCTCTACTTCACCGTCACAGCCCGCAATGACCGGACGTCCACGATTCCGCCGCCGCGGAATTCCTACTTCTATCCCAGCGCTTCGCTCAGCTTCGTTTTTTCCGACGCGTTCCCGGGCTTGCGGCGGTTCGTGACCGGCAAGCTACGCGCAGCAATCGCCGGTGGCGCCAAGGACGCCCGGCCCTACGCCTACACGCCGGCGCTCCAGTACAAGACCACCTCCTTCGGCGGATACGGCTACGATTTCTGGGGGCCGAACTTCGCGCTCAGGCCGGAGCGCGCGAGCGGCTGGGAGATCGGCGGCGAGGCGAGCTTCCTGCACGAGCGCCTCGGACTCGATGTCACCGGGTACCGCAAGATCACCACGGATCAAATCGTCAACGACATCCGCGGCAGCTATGGAACCGGCTTCATCCTCTTCAATCTGAACGGTGCCAAGACGCTGAGTCGCGGGATCGAGATCACGTTACGCGGCACACCCCTGCTCAAGCAGAACGCTTCCTGGGACGTGCAAGCGAACTTCACCCTCGCCCGGGGCTACGTGTTGAGTTTGCCCCGCGACCTGCCGGAATCGTATGTCTCCGACACCTGGTTGTGGGGGAACGTGCGCAGCGGCGTGAAAGAAGGTCTCTCGACCATGGCGCTCACCGGCCTGTTCTATTTGCGGGTCACCAGCGACAGCGTCGGGCGGCAGGGCCAGCTCTTGATCGATCCGACGACGGGGCTTCCGGTTCGGTCGACCTCCTTCATCGATGCCGGCTACGATCGCCAGCCCGATTTCACCATCGGCCTGCAGAACACGATCCGTTACAAGCGTTTCACCTTCGATTTCCTGCTCGACATCCGCAGGGGCGGCGATGTGTTCAACGCGACGGAGCACTATCTCACGACGCGCGGCCTGAGCAAGGAGACGCTGGACCGCGACCAGCCGCGGGTCCTCGAGGGCGTGCTGATGGACGGCAAGCAGAACAGCTCCAATCCCACGGTCAACAACATCGTCATCGTGCCGAGCGCGCAGACCGCGTACTACACGAACATGAGTGAAGAGCTGTTCATCGAGAAGAACATCAATTGGCTGCGACTGCGGGACGCGCAGCTCACCTACGAGGTGCCCGGGCGCTTCCTCGGCGCACGCAATACCAGCGTCTTCATCAAGGGCACCGACCTATTTCTGATCACGAACTATTCGGGCCTCGATCCGATCGTGAACGGCAACAGCGCCGCGGTGGGCGGTTCGGGCGGCGTCGGTATCGACTTCGGCAATTTCCCCATGCCCATTGGCGTCAATGTCGGCGTCAGGATGACGTTCTGACCATGAAAACACGCTACGCAGCGGCACTGGCCGGTATCCTGACCGTCGCCACGGGATGCGAGCAATTCCTCGACGTCAACACCAATCCGAATGGTCCCACGGCGGTTTCGGCGAATCTCTATCTGCCGCCGATGCTGCACTGGCTGGTGACGTCGCCCCAGTTCGACGGACGCTTCGTCGGACGGTACACGCAACAGTGGACGCTCCCGGGGACGAGTCTCGGTACGTGGGATCGAATGGGGTATGACCCGTCCAGCGATAACGGGGCGCAACAATGGCGCGATGTGTACTGGTCCCTCGGGCAGAACCTGGTCGACATGAACGTCAAGGCCACGGCGGAGCAGCGCTGGGACCTCCTCGGGGTCGGCCTGATCCTCAAGGCGTGGGGCTGGCAGGTGCTCACCGACCTCCACGGCGAGATCATCATTCAGCAGGCGTTCGATGTCTCGCGCACGAGGTTCGAGTACGACACGCAGGAGTTCGCGTATACCGAAGTGCAGCGGCTGCTGGACAGCGCGATCGTGCTGCTGCGGCGTACGGACGGGGCCGTCGACCCCGCCTACCTGGGCAAGACCGACAAGATCTACAACGGTAACCGGCTGAAATGGCTCAAGCTGGCGCACGGCATGTTGGCCCTGAACCTGAGTCATTACACCAACAAGCCGGGGTTGTATGATCCCGTCCGCGTGATCGCGGAAGTCGACTCCTCCTTCACGAGCAACGCCGACGACGCGCTGCTCCAGTATCCGGGCACGAGCACGGACTTCGCCGATTACAATTTCTGGGGGCGCACCAGAAGCAACATCACGAACTACCGGCAGACGCGGTTCATTGTCGGCCTCATGGACAGTACCCAGTTCCACGTCGTGGATCCCCGCATGAGCCGCATGCTGGCGATCGACTCGGCGAATACGACCTACCGTGGGCTCGACATCAACGCGGTGGGCTTCGGCGGCCTCCCCGCGCTCCAGCAGCCGAAGAACTTTTTCGGGTACACCGGGACCGAGGGTCTGGGGTTGCCGGCAAGGTACATCTTCGGCGACAAGGTCAGGATCCCCGTCATGACCTACGCGGAGCTGCAGTTCATCAAGGCCGAGGCGGCGTTGCGGAACGGGGATCAGCCCACGGCCCTGGCCGCGTACACGAACGCGATCCGCGCCCATTTCCAGTTCGTGAACGACCGGAACGGCGAAGCCGGTGGCCCGCCGCCCATTGGCACGGCCACCGTCGATGCGTTCGTCGCGGACACGAACATCGTTCCCGCGACGCTCACCCGGTCACACATCATGTCGCAAAAGTTCATCGCGCTGTGGGGCTGGGGACACAACGAGATCTGGATGGACATGCGCCGCTATAACTACACCGACGCCGATCCCGTCAGCGGGACGCAGGTGTTCCGCGGGTTCGCGCCGCCCACGAACCTCTATCCCGACAACAGCGGGGAGATCGTGCAACGTATCCGGCCGCGCTTCAACTCGGAGTACGTCTGGAACAGAGACGCGCTCCAGGCGATCGGTGGCCTCGCCACCAACTATCACACCGTGTCCCTATGGATCACCGAACCGTGAACACCTCCCGAGTTCTCGCGACGCTGCTGTGTGCCGCGGCCGTCGCCTCGTGCGACAAGAATGCGGTCCAGGTCCTCCCGTCGGAACCGCCGCTCAGCTCGCGCGTCAAGTTCTTCAATTTCGGCATCGGGGCGCCCGGCGTGAACTTCTACGCCAACAGTACCAAGATGACCGCCATTTCTTCGGGGACCAACACCGAATCCACCACCGGCGTGGCCTATGGCGGCGTGGGGAACGGCGGCGCCTACTCGACGATCGCGCCCGGCACGTATACCCTCACGGGCAGGATCGCCGCGACGACCGATAAGAACTTGCCGATTGCCACGGTAGACACGACTATCGCGGACGGCAAATTCTATTCGCTCTACATGTGCGGCTTCTATAACGGGGTCGGGAAGGTTTCGGATGCGTTTGTCCTGGAAGACGCCTACCCGTCCCCGGTCGATTACGCGGTCGCCCAGGTGCGTTTCGTGCACGTGATTCCCAACGCGGCGCCCTTGACGCTGTACGCCGGGAACACGATCACGTTCGATACCGTGACCGTGGCCGGCCCGGTGACCTACAAAACCGCCAGCGGCTTCGCCAGTCTACCGCCGGGCGTGTACGACCTGTTCGCGCGCTACACCGACTCGACCACGGTCAAGGTCGTGAGAACCGGCGTTTCGTTTATCGCTGGCCGCGTCTATAGCGTCGGCGCCCGCGGCGACATCACCATCGTCTCCACGACGGCCACGAATCGACCGTTTTTGGACAATACGGCGAATCGATAGAACCAGGGCGCCACGGTCTCCTCCCCCTTCTAATAAAGATGTGTCGATTTCAGGCCCCCTCATTCGACGTCATTGTATAGAGACCACGGCCCGATTCACCATTGAAGGGGGGAACATGCGAATCGCTTTCACCTTCTGGCTGACCGCCCTGCTCGCCCTGCCCGCCCTGCCCAGAACAGTGGGCGCGCAGGCACGTCCCAAGCCCGTGCGCTCGGGGTACGTCCCGGCGAACGGCGTCAACTACTACTACGAGATCCACGGGCGGGGGCAGCCGTTGCTGCTCCTCCATGGCGGGCTCGGCTCCGTCGACATGTTCGAACCCGGGCTGCCGGAGTTCGCGAAGGGCCGGCTGGTGATCGCCGTGGATCTCCACGGCCACGGCCGGACGGCGCTGGGGGACCGGTCGATCAGCCTCCCGGCCATGGGCGACGATATGGCCACGGTCGTGAAGCAGCTCGGCTATGACAGCGTCGACGTCCTGGGCTATTCCATGGGCGGCGGAGTGGCCCTGCGAATGGCGATCCAGCATCCGGGCGCCGTGCGCCGCTTGGTATTGGTCTCGACACCGTTCGCGCAGGACGGGTTCTTCCCCGAGATGTTGCCCCAGCAGGCGGCGGTGGGGGCGGCGATGGCGGACGCCATGAAAGAGACGCCGATGTACAAGTCGTACGTCGCCATCGCGCCGCGGCCGCAGGATTTTCCGCGCCTGCTCGATCAGATGGGCGCCTGGATGCGCACGGCCTACGACTGGTCGGAGGATGTGAAGAAGCTCAAGGGACCGGTGCTGCTCGTCTACGGCGATCACGACATGATGCGCCCCGAGCACATCGTGCGGTTCTATCAGCTGCTGGGCGAGGGCCTGCGCGATGCCGGCTGGCAGCGCGAGCACATGGGGCGGAATCGGCTCGCGATTCTCCCGAACCTCACGCACTACGAGATGGCTCTGGCACCCGCGCTGGTGCCCACGGTGCTGCCGTTCCTGAACGGGGTCAACAGGCCTTAACTTGAGCGTTCATGCGACTCTCCTTTCGCCGAACCTACGCCCCTGCCCTACTCCTCGCCATCCTCGGCGCGGCGCAGGGAACCCAACGCGCGGACCTCTACTATCCCGGACCCCAATGGGAGCGCCGAGCACCGGCCGCCGTCGGCATGGACGCTCGGCTGCTCGACTCCGCGGTCGCCTTCGCCAAAGCGAGCGAGTCGCCGGAGCCGCGTGACCTCGCGCGAAACCACCACCTGACGTGGGGCCGCGAGCCCCACAACGAGCCGATCGGTCCGTTCAACCCGCGCGGCGACGCCACCGGCATCATCGTCCGGAACGGTTACATCGTGGCGGAATGGGGCGACCCGGCGCGCGTCGACATGACGTTCAGCGTCACCAAGAGCTTCCTCTCCACGACGGTGGGCCTGGCATACGATCGCGGGCTGATCCGGGACATCAATGACACGGTGCGAACCTACGTGACCACCGGCGAGTTCGACTCGGAACACAACCGGACCATCACGTGGGATCACCTCCTGAGGCAGACGAGCGACTGGGAAGGCACGCTGTGGGGCAAGCCCGATTGGGCCGATCGCCCACCGGCCAATCAACCGCTACGGGACTACATGGCCCGACGCCGGAACCGACCGGGCACGTCGTACAAGTACAACGACGTGCGCGTGAACGTGCTCGCCTACGCCACCCTTCAGGTCTGGGGTCGTCCCCTCCCGGACGTGCTGCGCGAGCACGTGATGGATCCGATCGGCGCGTCCAACACGTGGCGCTGGCATGGCTACGACAATTCCTGGGTGACCCTGAAGGGGGTTCGGATGCAGTCGGTGAGCGGCGGCGGTCATTGGGGCGGCGGCATGTTCATCAGCGCCCGGGATCAAGCACGCTTTGGTCTGCTCACGCTGCGGCGCGGCAAATGGAAAGACCGGCAGCTCCTCTCCGAGAAATGGGTGAGCATGGCGCTCACGTCCACGCCCGCGCAGGGCGGCTACGGCTTCATGAACTGGTTCTTGAACGATGGCCGCCTGCTCCTGCCGAGCGGGCCGGAGAACAGCTTTTGCCACCGTGGGGCGGGTGCGAACGTCGTCTGCGCATTCCCCGATCACGACCTGGTGATCGTGGCGCGATGGATCCGGCCGGACGCAGTGGACGGGTTGGTGCAGCGCGTCCTGGCGTCGGTCACGGCGCGCGCCGCCTCGGCTCCGCGACGCCCTTAACGAGCAGCCAGGCGGCGAACGCCAACTCAAAGATCAGCATCGGCAGCCAGAGCACCCAGGTGACCGAGGACGACCAGTTGTTCGCGGCGAGCATCCCCGCGCGCTGCACGAAGAGCGTCACGACGAGCTGCCCTGAAGCGATCACGCCGAGCCCCGCGAGCGAAACGGGGATCATGCGGCCGCGGAGGAGGAGCCAGGCGAAAAGCGTGCTGCCGACGGCAAAGAAGATCGCGCCCACGCCCTCGCCACCAGGAATCGCCTCGATGACGCGACAGGTGAGAGCGAGCAGGGCGAGATCTTGATCTTCATCTCGCGTGATGGCGTATAGGGTCACGCCGAGCACAAGGGCCGAGAGGGATGTGAGCACGGTGAGCACATCTCGGACGTGCGCGCGGTCGGCGAGGGCGAGACTGGTGATCCCTGCAGCGATATAGAAGAGGAACGTGAAGCCGGCGAGCCTGGCGTTGGCGGCGCGCGTCATGGGGGATTCCTTTACACAGGGTCGTCGAGGGCAAGCACCACGTTGCCGCGCTTGCGCCCCGTGTCCACGTAGGCGTGGGCATCGACGATGCGCGCGAACGGGTACGTGCGGTCGATGACGGGCTTGAAGGCACCGGACTCCGCGAGGGTCTTCAAGAGATCCAGGTCCGCGGCGCGCACCTTGGCGATGCCGCTCAGAACCTTGCGGCCCGACCGGGACGGCCAGATCGTCGCGCCGATCATCTGGCCCAGCGTGCCGACGACGAGCAGCAGCCTGCCGCCTGGTGCGAGCACAGGCTTGCACCGGTCAAACGCACAGTTTCCGACGGCGTCGACGATGATGTCGTAGCGCTCGCTGCTCCGGGTGAAGTCCTCCGTCGCGTAATCGATCACGCGGTCCGCCCCGAGCGACCTGACCAGCTGCGCGTTGGCCGCGCTGCAAACCCCCGTCACCACGGCCTTGAAGTGCTTGGCAAGCTGCACGGCTGCGGAACCCACGGCGCCGGAGGCGCCATTCACCAGGACTCGCTCGCCTGGTTGAATCCGTGCCTTGTCGCGCAGGAAGGTGATCGCCGTCAGGCCGCCGAACGTCAGGGCCGCGGCCTCGCCGAAACTGAGGTTCGCCGGCATCGGGGCCACGGCGTCCTCGCCGACCGCCACGTACTCGGCGTGGCAATCCCCCATGCGTGCCGCGAAGACTTTGTCGCCTTGTGCAAATCGGGTCACCGATGCTCCGACCGCCACGACCTCGCCGGCGAGCTCCGCGCCGAGAATGGGGTCGCGAGGACCGGAGAACCCGACACCCAGGCGCACGAGGACGCCGAACCCGCGCGGCAGGGTCGCGCTGCGCAGGCGCCAGTCGGCGGCGGTGACCGTGGTCGCGCGCACTTTGATGAGCACGTCGTGGGCGCCGACCTTGGGGCGCGGCACTTCGGCGATCTCGACCACGTCGGGCGGACCGTAGCGACGGCAGACCGCGGCCTTCATCAATGGCGTGTTTGTCATGGGATGCTGCAGGTTACGCTACGCGACGCCGGGAAGTTTCGCGCGTAGATTGAGGGACATGCGATCCAATCGTCTTGCCCCACCCTTGCTCGCGCTCGCACTGATCAGTCTGACCAGCGCCACGTCACCGCGTACCGGTGGCGACCGTGTCGTCGCCATCACGATCGATGATTTGCCGGTGGTGGCGGTCTCAGCGTCGAGCGACTGGGCGAGCGTCACCCAGCGGCTGCTCGCCACACTGCGAGAGCACCGCGCGCCGGCGGTGGGCTTCGTCAACGAACGCAAGCTGTACGTGAACGACGCGCTCGACTCGGGCCGCGTGGCGCTACTCGAGGCCTGGCTCCAAGCGGGTCACGAACTGGGCAACCATACCTTCGCCCATCGCGCGGCGCACGCGACGCCGCTCGATGAGTATCTCGAGGGCATCTCGCGCGGCGAGAAAGTGACGCGTGGGCTCGCGCAGCGCGCGGGCCGGCCATATCGCTACTTCCGCCATCCGCAGCTGCACGCGGGCCGTTCGCTCGCATATCGCGGCGGGGTCGAGCGGTTTCTGGCAGCGCATGGATACACCATCGCCCCGGTCACGGTGGACAATCAGGAGTGGGTGTATGCGCGCGCGTACGTCGTGGCAGAGGAGCGCGGCGATTCTGCGCTGAGGGCCCGAGTGGTCGCGGGGTATCTGCGACATCTGGACAGCGCGGTCGTCTACTCGGAGCGGCTATCGCAGCGTCTGTTCGATCGGGAGATCCCGCTGGTGTTGTTGCTGCACGCCAACCAGATCAACGCCGACCATTTGGGCACGGTCCTGAGCCGGCTCGAGGCCCGCGGCTATCGGTTTGTGCCGCTCGAGCGCGCGCTGGCGGACTCGGCGTACCGGTCTCGCGACACGTATGTCGGAGCGACGGGGCCGTCGTGGCTCGTGCGGTGGGCGCTGTCGCGCGGAATGCAGGTGCCGGCCGAGCCGAGGGAGGAGCGGTGGGTGGCCGAACTGGCTACTTGATCGTTGTCCCCACGAGACCGGCGATAGCCGCCAGGGTGGTCTGCGCCGCGTTCAGGCCGAGGCGGAAGTCCTTGTCGCTGTAGGTGGAGTACAGGTCGGTCGGCTGGTGCCAGTTCGGGTCCCACCCCGCCCCGATCTGGGTGCCGCGCTCGTTTTCGCGCAGGCTGATCGCGGCGACATAGTCCTGGAACGGCGCCGAATCGGTGTTCGTCATGTGTGATCCGACCGACGCGGGATAGTCGGTCGCGTACTTCTCGTTCGCCGCTTGGAACGCCCACGCGAGCTGTTGCGACTGCATCGCGAACTTCGAGTTCGCTTGGAACTCGATATTCACGTCCGCTTCGGGCCGCTGCTCGGGCGCCAGCGTCCCGTCGGCGCGCGGCATGCCGTGATCGAAGAGCATCATGTCGTGTTGGATCATGCCGAGCCATTTGGGCTCCTCCGCCGAGCCTTGCAGCGCCCGCCGCTGCTCGACGTAGGCGCGCGACCCGTTCAGGCCCGTCTCCTCGTTGTTCCACAGAACGAACCGGATCGACCGATCGGTGCGGACGTCGGCGCTCGAGAAGATGCGGGCCAGCTCCATGACGAGCGCCGCGCCGGAGCCGTCGTCGTTCGCCGCCTCGCCCCAGCCGTGCCCGTCCATGTGGCCGCCCACGATGTACATCTCTTCGGGGTGGGTGGTGCCGATCTTGGTGCAGTACACCTGTTCGCGCGCGCCTGGCGTAGTTGGTTGCACGTTGCGCGCGCGCACCCTCGGGTCCTGCTGCCGCAGAGAATCGTTGTTGACGCCGGTGCGGGCGCGCACACCGCGGTAGCGGCCCCCGCCCGAGGCGCGGGTGGTGTCGCGCGCCGGCCTCACCCCCTGTCCCCCTCTCCCTTCGGGAGAGGGGGGACCGGGAGGCTGGTAGTCGTACTTCAGTCGTGCGACGTCAGCACAGCCGTAGCTCCTGAGTTGGGCCTCGATCCAGTCCACGGCGGCGCGGTTTCGGTCCGTGCCCTGGCGCCGGTCGCCGAACTGGGTGAGGGCCTTGATCGTCGCCTTGTACTGTTCGAGGTCGAGTCGCGCGACCAGCTGGGCGATCGGGTCCGGGTCCTGCGCCGAAGCGACGGTGGGCGTGAACAAGGCGGCCAGCAGCACGACGAGGGGTCTGCGCATGGATGGGATCATGGGAAGAAGCTACGAGGGGGATGTCGATTCCCGATAGCCTCGTTCGACGGGGGTCGTGGGGCTGCACTACGTGCGGTAGGGCTAGAGCACCGATGCGAGACGGCAGGTGAAACCCGGGAGCACGTCCTCGCCGTCCAGCGTCTGGTCCGCGGTCACGATCTGCTCGGTGCCGTCGCGGCGATAGACGCGGGCCAAGCGACGCTCCGGATCGACGACCCAGACGAGCCTCGTGCCCGCGGAAAGCCAGTCGGCTACTTTGGCCAGGACCGCTCCAGGCCTGTCGCCGGGCGACACGATCTCGACGACGAGATCGGGGGCGAGGTCCGGGTAGCCCACCGGCTCCGGATCGGGGAGGCGAGTCCTCTGGATGAAAGCGATGTCAGGCCCGCGGACCGTGTCTGGATCGCGCGCGAGTTTGAACCCGGCTTCCACGTAGACCTGGCCAAGGTCGTGCGCGCGCACGTGCCCGAGGAGGTGCGCGCCGAGGTCCAGCGCGAGCCGGCCGTGACGAAGGCCGGGAGGCTCGCGCACGACCAGCACACCGCGCACGAGCTCCACTCGCTTGTTGGCGATGCTCGTCTGGAGCAGGTCCTCGGCCGTCATCAGCGTGGCGGTCATACTCGGAACGTAGGCGGGGTCGGCGGGCATGGCAAGCAAGCTGCACGCGTGCGTCACCGAGCGCTCAACAACCCCGCAGTTCTACTGCGGCGTGCTCAGCGGACGCTTGCTCCGCTCGTAGAACTCATTCTGCAGGCGCAAGCTCTCCTGGTCGGCTTTGACCGCTCGTATCGCCTGCACGATGCCGTTGATCCACGTCTTCGCCCCGAACTCACCCAGCTCACGCGACGCCACGGCGCCTTCGCCCGCATAGTGATTCGGGAAACGCGCGTACCACCAGATGCCGGTGTAGACGCCGTCCGGCAGGCGCACGCGCTCCTGATCCGCACCCGATTCCTGCGCCGCGCGATCCAGGTGCACGAGGTCGGGCCGGGCGATCATGCTCACGGACGTTTCGCTTTCGCCGGCATGCATATCGGTCGCCGGGTCCGATTTGTGTTTCGGCTCGCCCGGCCCGCTGCGCATGATTCCCACCGTGTACACGACGTAATCATGCGGCGTGTCCAGCTGGGTCTGCGCGAAATACGGCAGCAGGCTGTTGTTGCCGCCGTGACCGTTCACGATGATGATCTTCTTGCAGCCATTCCGGGCCATCTCGTCGGTCGTCTCCTGCAGCAGTTCGAGCTGCAGCCGCCGGCTGTAGGCCACCGTACCCGGTTGTTGCTTCGCTTCGGCGATTTGGCCGAAATAGTATTCGGGAAACACGATCGCGTATTCCTGCTGGGCGGCGTTGAGCGCCGCATAGCGCACGTTGAGCAGATCGTTGCCCAACGGCAGGTGCGGCCCATGCTTCTCCATGACGCCGAATGGCAGCAGGCACGTGCCCTGCGCGCGGGCGATGCCGGCCGAGAATTCGGCCGCCGACAGTTCCTCCCAATGGACTGAAAGCTTGGGTGGTGCCGGAGCCTGCGCCCATGCGACCGAGGCGCCGAGCAGATTGATGGATACCAGCAACGATTTGGACACGTGGCCTCGCGGGAAGCGGTCGAGCCGATTGTAGGAGCGAAACGTCCTCCCCGCTAGTCTTCGACGAACGCCCGCAACCGTCCGGCCTGCAGGCGCACATCCTGTCCCGGCACCAGCCGTTGCACGGCGGCCGTGTCCAGCGCGGGTCCCATCCCGACGACGAACATCCCGCTCACGGTGCGGATGTGGGCATTCACCGGATGCCGATGCGGACAGATCCAGTATCCATCCGGCATGCGAAACCGGAACGCGAATGTGACTGCACTGAACGGGTCCCCCGACACGATCGCCATGCTGGTGCCCGGCCAGCTCGGGCGCCACACGAGTTCCGGTGGGCGCCCATCCACCAGGGTCTCCCCGGGCTGGATCTGGTCCACGCGCCAGAGCAGCCATCCGTCTGACGTCCTGATCCATGACTCCCGCTGAATGACGGAGGTGCGGATCTCATGCAGCGCGCCGTCGGCCAGGCGTTGCTGCCGCACGGTCCGCTGGTCCACCATCGCGTGTGCCGTATCCCCCGCCATCGTGAGGCGGAGGATCACCTCGCTCAGGCTGTCGAACCGTTCGACGCGGCCGATGAACCCGCGCGTGCGCTCGTACATCTGTGCACGCGTGGAAACCGTGCCGTCGGGGGTGATGGTGTGGAAGTCGGGGTGTCGAAGCCGCATCACGCGATCCGGATCGCGTGCGAAGAAGCCTGCTTCGTTCTCCCGGTAGCGTGCGCTCAGCTCCTCGGCCGGCGCCGGCTGGTTTATGACATGCAGGCTCCTGGAGCGTCACACGGTAGACACCCTCTGTCATCCAAGGGTTGCAAACTCAGGTTAGCTTTCGCCGTTCGTTTGTGCTGTCTCACCCCTATTCTACGAGTGGGCATGACTACCGGGCTACGTGACTTTCTGGAAATCCCCTACGACGAGCTCGAGGACCGGAACCTCGCCGCGAAGCAGCAACGGCTCGATCGCGTGGCAGCGCACAAGATTCAAGAGGACCGCCTCAAGTACCTCACAGACGAAAAGCGCATCAAGGCCGTCACGGTCTGCTTCACAGACCTCGAGGGCCGGTTTCACATGCTGGATTACGACAAGAAATTCCTGCTCAGCTCGGTCGACAACCTCACGTTCGATGGCTCGTCCATCCGCGGGTTCTCGCGACAGCAGGAGTCCGACCTGCGCCTGCGGGTGGATTGGCCGGCCTTCTACTGGATGCCCTCGGACGTGTTTGGCGCGGGCAAGGTGCTGGTGTTTGCCGACGTGCTGGAGCGCGATGGCTCGGCCTACTCGGCGGACATGCGCGGACACCTGAAGGAATACGGCGACAAGCTGTTCGCGAAGGACGGCACGGTGTGCTTCGCCGCCAATGAGATCGAGGGATTCCTGTTCAAGGGCCGGGATGCCGAGCGTCGCTATCACGAGACCGGTCAGTTCGAGTTCATTTCGACCGGCGGCTACTATCACTCGCTCCCCGGTGACGCGCTGCGGATCTTCATCGACACGGCTGCCGAGGTGCAGCGGGCCATGGGGTTCGCCAACGAGAAGGATCACCCTGAAGTTGCGCCGTCGCAGTTCGAGATGAATTACAGCTACGCCGAGGCGTGCATCGCCGCCGACCAGGTGCAGCTGTACAAACTGCTGTCGCGTCAGGTGGCGGCGCGGATGGATATGACCGCCTGCTTCCTGCCCAAGCCGGTCACCGGCATCAACGGCAACGGCATGCACACGAATGTGTCGGTCGCGCGCAAGGGAAAGAACCTGTTCTGGGATGAGAAAGGACAGGATCAGCTGTCCAAGGAGGGCTGGGACTTTATTCAGCGGATCCTCGCAAGCGGCGCCGAGCTGTGCCTGCTCATGAACTCGAGCGTCAACGCCTATCGCCGCCTGGACCCGCACTTCGAGGCGCCCAATCAGATCAAGGCGTCGCCCATCGACCGCGGCTCGATGATCCGGATCCCGCTCGGCAACGAGCGGTCCAAGCGCGTGGAGGTGCGTTCGATCGCGCCCGATGCCAACCCGTACCTCGCGATCTACTCGATCTTCCGCACCGGCCTCGAAGGCCCGATGGACGACAGCACGAGCAAGCAGACGGGGGGGGGCACGCGGTTCCTGTCGGATAACATTTACGACGCCATTCGCCTCTACCAAGCGAGCCCGTTCCTCAAGGAGATGTTGGGCGACCTCGTCCATGGCAAGTTCGCGGAGCTGAAGCAAATGCAGGCGGACCGGTGCCCCAAAGCGCTCGGCGCGGAAGTGAAGCCTGCCGAGATCCAGTTTCATCATGAGGTCACGAACCAGTACCTCTGGTCCAAGTTCTAGCAGTCCTCACCCCGGGGCTGCTTTACGCAAAGCAGGTTCTTCGCTACGCGCGCGTTCCGCGCGCTTCGCTCAGGATCACAGGCTGGGGCGCGCCTTTTTGAAAAAAGAGATAGGATGTCATCCCATGATGACCGCACTCCTACTCGTCCTGCAGCTAGCCACACCGCCCGTCTACGACCGCGTGATCCTCGGCGGACACGTGATGGATCCGGCCTCCAGGCTCGATGCGCCCCGAAATATCGGGCTCCAGGGCGGACGCATCGCCGTCATCTCGGGCGAAGCCATACGCGGCCGGGACACGATCGACGCGCGCGGCCTAGTCGTCGCCCCCGGCTTCATCGACCTCCACGCCCACGGACAGACACCCGAGACATATCGGTTCTATGCGCTGGACGGCGTGACGACAGCGCTCGAGCTCGAGCTCGGCACGTCCGACGTCGCTGCCTGGTACCGCGAACGAAGTGCCGGGGGGGGCGAGCGAATCAACTACGGCGTCAGCATCGGCCACATCAAAGTCCGGATGGCGGTGATGCACGACTCCGGCACCTGGATGCCGGTGAGCGACGGCGCCTATCGCGCCGCGTCGCCGGCGGAGATTGGCGAGATCGCGAAACGCATTGAGATTGGTCTCAATGAGGGCGCGGTGAGCATCGGCGCGGGGTTTCCCTACACGCCGGCGGCAACGCGAGATGAGCTGTTGGCCCTGTTCCGCGTCGCCGCAGTGACCGAGACACCGATACACGTGCACATTCGCCCTGGGGTCGCCGGCCTGAGAGACGCGCTTTCGCTCGCCGGCGAAACCAAGGCTGCAATGCATGTGGTGCACATCAATAGTGCCGGCCTTGCTGACACGCCGGTGATGCTCGAGATGATCAGTGACGCGCGAGCTCACGGACGAGACGTGACGACAGAGGCGTACCCATATGATGCCGGCATGACGGAGATTCAGTCCGCCACCATACAAGACACTTACAGAGCCGCTCCCGACGAGCGCTTTGCCGAGCTGGAATGGCCGCGTACGGGCGAGCGGCTGAATCGTGAGAGCTTTGAGCGCTATGGCCGGACCGGCGGTCCCGTTGTGGTTCATACCAACACAGAGCAGATGGTCGCCGTGGCGATAGCCAGTCCACTCACCCTCATCGCGAGCGACGCATACTGGCAGCAGGGCACGGGCCATCCGCGGACAACGGGCACGTTCGCACGGGTGCTGGGCCGCTACGTCCGCGAAACCCACGCGCTCTCGCTGATGGACGCCATCCGCAAGATGACGCTGATGCCGGCGCAGCGACTCTACGCCCGAGTCCCGGCGATGCGGCAGAAGGGACGCCTGCGGGTTGGCGCAGACGCGGATATCACGATCTTCGACCCTGGGGCAGTGATGGATCGCTCGACCTACCGAGAACCGTCGCTCTCGCCGGCTGGCATCCAGCACGTGATCGTGAACGGTGTGTCCGTCGTCGCGAACGGACAGGCAGTCGAGGGCGTCGCGCCCGGAAAGGCGGTCCGGGGAGCGGGGGCGGCACCACGATGACCGAGGCACGGACGGATCCTGATCTCCTCTACATCGGGACCTATACCGAAAGGATCTACCTCGTCCGCATGGACCGGAGGTCCGGGGAGTTGCTGCAAGTCGGCGCCGTAGACGCCGGGCCGAACCCGTCCTTCCTCGCGATCCACCCCAACGGGGGGGGGCGCGTGCTCTACGCCGTCAACGAGCTCGAGAAGGGCGCGGTGCGAGCGTTCGCGATCGCCAGAGATACCGGCGCGCTCACCCGACTGAACGAGCAGCCGTCAGAAGGTGGCGCGCCTTGCTACCTGAGCGTGGACGGCAGCGGCCGCGCCCTTCTCGTCGCCAATTATGCCGGGGGCAACGTCGCGCTGCTGCCGATCGAGGCCACTGGTGCACTCGCGCCCGCCACGAGTGTGGTTCAGCACACGGCCCAAGGACCGCACGCTCACTGTATCCTTCCCGATCCCTCCAACCGCTTCGCGCTCGCCGCAGACTTGGGCGCCGACCGCGTGTTCGTCTATCGACTCGATGTGGGCGCCAAATCACTGCGCCACGTCGAGGGGGGGGGCGGCGATGCGGTCATGCGTCCCGGCACCGGCCCGCGCCACATGGCGTTCCACCCAAGGCTGCCGCTGGTGTTCGTCGCCAATGAGCTCGATTCCACCGTGGCCACGCTGCGCTTCGACGTCGAGCGCGGCGTACTTTCTTCCGTCGACGCACGTTCGACACTGCCGACTGGGTGGACCGGCACGAATTACCCGGCCGACATCCACGTCGCATCCACCGGGCGCTCGTTGTACGTGTCGAACCGCGGCCACAACAGTATCGCCGTGTTCTCCGTGGCGGCATCAACGGGCGCGCTCGTGCTCGACCAGGTGGTCTCCACCGAGGGCGATTGGCCGCGCAATTTCAGCCTCGATCCGACTGGGCGGTGGCTGCTCGTCGCCAATCAGCGGTCCGACTCCGTCGTCGTGTTCGGGCGCGATCCCGAGAACGGCAGATTGACACCCACGCGCCCCCCCCAGAGGATCTCGATCCCCAGTCCGGTCTGCCTGCGGTTCGCTTGACCGATCTCCGCCGAGTCATCGGGTTCGCCGGTGGCACGGCACTCATTGTCGGTATCACCATCGGCAGCGGGATCTTCCGCACCCCTCCCACGATCGCCGGGCTCATCCCGAATCCGCTCGTCATCATGGGACTGTGGACGGCTTTCGGTTTGATCAGCATCTGCGGGGCGCTCGCGGTGGCGGAGCTGACCTCGCTGCTGCCGCGGGCGGGTGGCGTTTACGTGTTCTTGCGCGAGGCATATGGCGATGCCGCCGCGTTCGTATTTGGCTGGTTGTATGTCCTGGTCACCACGCCCACCACGATAGCCGCGCTTTCCGTCGTGTTCGCGGAATTCCTGCTCAACCTGCTCGGCATGCCGGCGGGCGCCCGGGCAGTACAGCTGATCGCGATCGCCGCCATCGTCACCCTCACGTTCGCCAACGTGCTCGGGGCGCAAGTCGGCGCCGCCGTGAGCGGCGTGACCACCCTGGTGAAGGTGGCCGCGCTGGCGGCGATTATCCTCGGCGCGTTTCTGCTCGGGGACGGCCGTCTTTCAAACATCACTGAGGGAGGCGTCGTGCATGGCGGCGGCCTGGCGCGCGCCGTCGCCGCGGTCATCTGGACCTACGACGGCTGGATTGGCGTCAGCATGATCGCGGGCGAGGTCATGGCACCCGAACGACTGATGAAGCGGATCATCATCACCGGGATGCTGGTCATCGTCACGCTCTACATCGGCGCGAACCTCGCATACCTGTACATGATGCCGGTCAGCGTCATGGCGCTGCAAGAAGAAGCCATCGCGCGGACCGTCATGACGGCGATCGCCGGGCCCGCTGGGGGCGTTCTCATCATGCTCGCGATCATGACGAGCGTATTCGGCGCGCTCAACGGCAACTTACTCGCCAAGACGCGCGTCCCCTACGCCATGGCGCGCGACGGCCTGACTTTCTCGTTTCTTGGAAGAATCCATCCGCGCTGGTCCACGCCGTGGGCGGCGCTGCTGATCCAGGGCGTGGTCGCGATCATCATGGTCCTCGTCCTCAGGGATTTCGATACGCTCACGACCTACTTCGTGGTGGTCGAGTGGGCCGCCCTGATTTTTGCCGTCGGCGCGGTGTTCGTGCTGCGCCGGAAGATGGCTGAACGCCCTAGGCCGTTCCGCACGCCTGCCTATCCGTGGGTGCCGCTCTTTTTCGTGTTCGGCACCGTCGTTGGTCTGTCGGCCATTGTTTGGGGACAGGTGCAGGTTGGCAACTTTTCGCCGATCTACGGTCTGGCCATTGCGGCGGCGGGATTCCCCGTTCATCACCTTTGGAAACGATTCAAGAGGAGCCCTGCCCCATGAGGAACGCCATTCTGACCGAGCAGGCGCCGAAGCCGATCGGTCCGTATTCGCAAGGGATCATCGAGGGCGATTTCATTTTCGTTGCCGGACAGGGGCCCATCAATCCGCTCACCGGGACCCTGGAGCTTGGGGACGTGCGGTCGGAGACGAAGCGGACGTGTGAGAACCTGCGGGCGATCCTCCAGGCGGCGGGCTCATCACTCGATCACGTCCTCAAGTGCAACGTCTATCTGCGCGACATCAACGATTTCGCCGCGATGAACGAGGTCTACCGGACGTACTTCTCGGCGCCGTTTCCGGCACGCACCACGATCCAGGCGGGCGCGCTGCCGGGCGGGATCGCCGTCGAGATCGAGTGCATCGCCAAGAAGGGTCGATAGTGGACGCCCTCGATCTCGACACCCCTGCCCTCTACGTCGACCTCGACGTCCTGGAGCGCAACATCGCGCAGATGCAGCAGCAATGTCGCGCATGGGGGGTCGCGCTCCGGCCGCACGTGAAGACCCACAAGATCGCCGAGATTGCGCACATGCAGCTCGATGCCGGCGCCATCGGGATCACCGTCGCCAAGGTGGGCGAGGCGGAGGTGTTGCCCGGGGACGATGTGCTGGTCGCCTACCCCCTTTTGAAGGCGAAGCTGCCGCGTTTGAGAGAGCTGGCGAGGAAGCGACGCGTGAAGGTTGCGGTCGATTCGGTCGAGGTCGCTCGCGACGTCCACGGGAAGGGAATCGACACGCTGGTGGAGATCGACGTCGGCGTGGGGCGCTGCGGCGCGCAGTCACCCGAACACGCGGTCGCGATCGCGCAAGCCTGCTCGGATTTCCAGGGGATCATGTATTGGCCGTCGTGGCTCGATGAGAACGGCTTCCAGGCGGCGTGCGTCACAATCGACGCCGTCCTCGATGCGCTCGCCGCGGCGGGGTTCGAGGCGAAGATTGTCTCCGGCGGTTCGACACCCGGGGCCGCGAAAACCCCGCTGATTCCGCGAACCACCGAGATCCGGCCTGGTACCTACGTCTTCTATGACGCGAGCAGCCTTCAGGCAAAGGTCTGCGGCGAGGCGGACTGCGCGCTGCGCGTGCTCACGACGGTGGTCAGCACCGCGGTGCCGGGCCAGTGCGTGATCGACGCCGGGTCAAAGACGTTCTCGAGCGATCAGACGGTCGGTGCCGGAACGTTCGGGTACTTCATCGGGCGGCCATGGACCATGCGCAAGCTGAACGAGGAGCACGGCTACGTGGAGATCGATGGTCCGGCCCGCGTGGGAGAGAAAGTCTGGGTGGTGCCGAGCCACTGTTGCGCGACGGTCAATCTGCACGACGACATCTGGTACGGCCGCCGTGGCCGAGTGGAAGGCAGCTGGAAGGTCGCCGCCCGTGGGAAGGTGCGGTAGGCTTGCGCATGGATCTCGTCACCTTCGGCGAAGCGATGGTGCGGCTCTCGCAGGCCTCGAGCCTCGAGGCTTGCGTGGGCGGG
>Ga0193739_1000081_pt1 | contig 23454 bp, 25 predicted proteins | sample L2a2metaG_FD_144926 | JGI IMG/M metagenome (GOLD analysis project Ga0193739, IMG submission 144926) | Soil microbial communities from a riparian zone of the East river system, Colorado, United States - L2a2 | ecosystem: Environmental > Terrestrial > Soil > Riparian zone | place: USA: East River...
TTCTCGGACAGGGCGTTCACCACCGAGACCCCGACGCCGTGCAACCCGCCGGACACCTTATAGCTGCTCTTGTCGAACTTGCCGCCGGCGTGCAGGACGGTGAGCGCGACCTCGACGCCGGGCTTCTTCTCGGTCTTGTGAATGTCGACCGGAATGCCGCGACCGTTGTCCACCACCGTGATCGCGTTGTCGGCGTGGATCGTGACGTCAATATTCGTGCAGTAGCCCGCGAGCGCCTCGTCCACCGAGTTGTCCACCACCTCGTACACGAGGTGATGCAGTCCGCGGGCGGAGACCGATCCGATGTACATCGCCGGACGGCGCCGTACGGCCTCCAGACCCTTCAGGACTTGGATGGAGTCGGCCTGATAACCGCCGTTGCCTTTTTCCTTAGCCGGTGCGGCGGGTTTCTTCTTAGGCATCAAATTCCTAACGTGAAAGGAGCCAGCGTATTGTGGTGATGCGGCCCGCGCCGCGTCCCGCATTCACTCGCGCCATGATGTCGGGCGTCATCAACTGCAGCTCATTCATCCACGAGCTCGTCGCGACTCGCACGAACAGCACGCCATCGGGCGTGATGCTCTCGGGAGTGGCGACGGCGGCGATTTGTGGACCAACCAGGCGCGGCCAATCGGGAATCATCTGTGCCTGTCCCACCCGACGCGCCAAACCGGCGCGCTTCAGGTAGCCCTCGAGCGCCTCGGCGACTGCTACGGGACGGCTTTTTTGGGGGCGGTTCGGACGATCGGTCACAGGACCTAAAAATACACGGAAGTCATTGTCCTGTCAACAGTTAAGGCTGCAGCGGAAGTTACGGTACGACCACGACGTACGTGTCGCGTTGCACCTCAAACCCCGAAATATCGCGCGCCCGAAACGAAAGCGGGATTTGCGCACCCTGCGTCGCGCCCGCCGCGACCACGAAGAGGTACCGGGAATCGAAGACTCGATCGAATCCGCCGTCATCCCCCTTCTCCACGCTTTCCAACATGACCCACACCGAGTCGAGCCCGTCGGGGTCCTCCACGCGAACGTTGCCGGCCACCGTGTCCTGGCGGCTCGCGCTGACGAGCGGGTCGTCGATCGTGAACGAAAGGGCGGGGGGGCCGGGACGCTCCCGCTCGCCAAGGCAAGCCGCCGCGCCGGCGAGCAGCAGGATTAGCGACCCTGAAATTTGGCGGAACGCTTTTCGAGAAATGCGGTCAACCCTTCTTTCATGTCCTGCGTTGCGGCGAGCAGGCCAAAGTGGTTCGCCTCGAGCAGCAGGCCCTCGTCGAGGCTCATTTCCAGACCCTGATCCACGGCTTCCATCGCCAGACGGACGGCCAGTGGACCCATCGCGAGGATACCCCGCATCATTTTCTCGGATTCGGCGAGCAGGTCGGCGGCGGGCACGACCTTGTTCACGAGCCCGATGCGGTACGCCTCGTGGGCATCGATCATCTCGCCCGTCAGGATCAGCTGCATGGCGACACCTTTGCCGACGAGCCGCGGCAGCCGCTGCGTGCCGCCGTAGCCGGGCGCGATGCCCAGCTTCACCTCCGGCTGTCCGAACTTCGCGTTCTCGCTCGCGATCCGGACGTGACACGCCATCGCGAGCTCGCAGCCGCCGCCGAGCGCGAAGCCGTTGATCGCCGCGAGAACCGGCTTGCCGCACGTCTCGAGTCGCCGCAACACGCCCTGACCGCGCTGCGCGCGCGCTTTCCCGTCGAAGGGGCCCTGCCGCGACAGGTCGCCGATGTCGGCGCCGGCGACGAACGATTTCGGCCCCGCGCCGGTCAGGATGGCGCCTTTGATCTCGGCTTCGCCCGCGATGCGATCGGCGACGCCGCCGAGCTCGACCATGACCTGATCGTTGAGGGCGTTCAGCTTGTCCGGCCGATTGATCGTGATGAACGCAATCCCGTCACGTATCTCAAAGAGCAGGGTCTGGTAGGTCATGGCTCGAAAGCTATAGGTTGAGAGCCATGAGTGTACAGGCGATTGCGTGGACGCCGTCAGGCGCGGTGCGCATTCTCGATCAACGAGCGCTCCCCGACGCGGAGATCATGCGCGACCTCGAGAGTGCCGAGGCTGTCGCCGATGCGATCCGGACGTTGCAGGTTCGGGGCGCGCCGTTGATCGGCATTGCCGCGGCCATGGGTTTAGCCGCAGGCATGCGTGATCAGCGCGGTGCGGCGCGCGCGACCTTCCTTGAACGCCTTGCACACCTCGCCGCTCTACTCGCCGCCGCGCGCCCGACTGCCGTGAATCTGCGATGGGCACTCGACCGCATGCGGCAGGTAGCCGACGCCACGCCCGGCAATGGCTCCGCTTTGTGGGAGAAGCTGCACACCGAGGCGACGACGATCTGGGAAGAGGACCGTGCGATGTGCCGGCGCATCGGTGAGCACGGGCTTACCATTCTCATCGACGGCGCCAATGTCCTGACGCATTGCAATACCGGGGCGCTCGCCACGGGTGGCATCGGGACTGCGCTCGCGCCTGTCTACCTGGCGCACGAGCAGGGTCGTCGCGTGCACGTCTATGTGGACGAGACGCGCCCGCTGCTCCAAGGGTCGCGGCTCACGGCGTGGGAGCTGATGCACGCGGGGATCTCGTGCACGCTGATCACCGATGCCGCAGCGGCGACGCTGATGCGGCAGGCAAAGATCGACCTGATCCTGGTCGGAGCGGATCGCATCTGCGCCAACGGCGACTTCGCGAACAAGATCGGCACGTACGGGCTTGCAGTGCTCGCGCGCCATCATGGCGTGCCGTTCTACTGTGCCGCGCCGTGGTCCACGGTGGATGCGCAGCTCGCCGATGGCGACCTGATCCCGATCGAGCAGCGTGCGCCGACGGAAGTCACAGTCATGGCGGGGCGTCCAACGGCACCGCCAGGCATGGTCGCGCTGAATCCCGCATTCGATGTCACACCCGCGCGCTACGTGACGGGCTTCATCACCGACCGCGGAATCGTCCAGCCGCCGTTTGGGTCATGAAGGTGGTATAATAGGATCATGAAGGCAGGCACGAAGTTCGCGCTGGGTGCCGTGCTCATCGTCGGCTCGGTCGGCTACTTGATGGCATCAGGGATCAAGCAGACGGGGCAGTATTTCCTCACGCCCAGCGAGCTCGCGCAACGCGTGTCCGTCGATCCGTCGTTCTACGATCTCGGCTTGAAGGTCGGCGCGCGCGTCGTTCCCGGCACGGTGGAGAAAGAGACCGCGACGCAGACGCTGCGCTTTCACATCACGGACGGAACGGCGAGTTACCCCGTCGTCTTCCGTGGCCTCCCTCCCGACACGTTCACCGACTCGGTCGAAGTCGTCGTCGAAGGGCGCCTCCAAAAGGACGGCATCATTCACGCGACCAACGTGCTCGCCAAGTGCGGGTCGCGCTACGAAGCAGTCCCCAAGGCCTAAATGACGGTGCTCGGCCATCTCTCGCTCTGGCTCGCGTTCCTCGTGGGCCTGTGGGGAGCCATTACCGGATTTGTGGGAGGCGCGCAGCGGCGCCCGGACCTGCAGCAGAGCGCACGGCACGCGACGTTCGCGCTGTTCGGTGCGGTGCTCGTCGCCGTCATTTCGCTCGAGGTGGCCATCTTCCGCCACGATTTCAGCGTCCAATACGTGGCGGCGTACACCAGCCGTAATCTCCCGACGTTCTATCTCTGGTCGGCCTTGTACGCGGGTCAAAAAGGGAGCCTGCTCTTTTGGGCGGCGGTGCTGAGTCTGTTCGCGGCACTGGCGCAGCTGCTCACGAGCCGGCGCCACCGCGTGTATCTCCCCTACGTCGCGGCGGTGACGTGCCTCGTCACCACGTTTTTCATCACGGTGATGCTCTTCGCGGCCAATCCATTCGAGCGACTGGCGTTTCCGCCGCCCGACGGCGCCGGGATGAACCCGCAGCTCCAGAACCCGGGGATGGTCGTTCATCCGCCGATGCTGTACCTCGGCTACATCTCGATCACGATTCCATTCGCGTTCGCGATCGCGGCGCTGTTGTCGAAGAAGCTCGACAGCGAATGGCTGGGGGCGATCCGCAAATGGACGCTCGTCTCGTGGCTGTTCCTCGGCGTCGGGTTGCTGCTCGGGATGTGGTGGGCCTACGTCGAGCTGGGATGGGGCGGCTACTGGGCGTGGGATCCCGTCGAAAACGTCGCCTTGTTGCCGTGGCTCGTGATGACCGCGTTCCTCCATTCGGTCATGGTTCAAGAGAAGCGCGGCATGCTGAAAAAGTGGAACCTCGCGCTGATTCTGGGAGCGTGGCTGCTGTCGATCTTCGGCACGTTCATTACGCGTTCCGGCGTAATCGCGAGCGTGCATTCCTTTACCCAGTCGAGCGTCGGCTACTTCTTCCTCGCCTTCCTGATCGTAGGCGCGATCGCCAGCGCCATCCTGTACCTGAAGCGGCTGCCGTTGCTCACCGCCGAGGCGACGCTCGAATCCATGGTGAGCCGCGAGGCCAGTTTCCTTTTCAATAATCTGCTACTCATCGGCCTCGCCTTCTCGGTGCTGTGGGGCACACTGTTCCCGATCATTTCTGAATGGGTGCGGGGGGTCAAGATCACGTACGCAGGAGCGACGTTCAACTACGTCAATATTCCGCTCGGGTTGGCCCTGCTCTTGCTGACAGGAATCGGACCGCTCATCGCCTGGCGCCGGGCTTCTCTCGCCAATCTCCGGCGGCAATTCGCGGTGCCGGCAACGACTGGCGTCTTCGTCCTCTTGATCCTGCTCGTCGCCGGCATGCGTGATATAGGCGCCTTGCTGGCGTTCAGCATCGGCGCCTTGGTGCTCGCGACCGTCATTCAGGAGTTCGCGCGGGGCGCGCGGGCGCGTCATCGCCAGTATGGCGAGTCCACGGCGCTCGCGGTCGTGCAGCTGCTGTCACGGAATCGGCGCCGCTATGGCGGTTACATCGTGCACGTCGCGATGGTTCTCCTCTTCGTCGGGTTTGCCGGCATGGCATTCAAGACCGAGACTCAGGCCACGCTGCGGCCGGGCGAGACGGCGACGCTGAAGGGCCCCGATGGGCACGTGTACGCGTTCACGCACCTGGGCGTCTCGCAGTACAACGCGCTCAATCGCGAAGTCACGGCCGTGCTGGTCGACGTGCGGCGCGACGGCAAGCCCCTGGGACGTCTCCGAACGGAGAAGCGACAGCACGTCGATGCCCTCGGCCGGCGGACGTTTGAACCGTCTACGGAGGTCGGCATCATGAGCGGCTTGCGGGTCGATCTGTACGTGGTACTGGCCGGCCTGGTCAACGGAACGGAGCAAGCGGTGTTCCGCTTCACGATCAATCCACTCGTATGGTGGGTCTGGTTCGGTGGGTTCGTGTTCGTGATTGGAGGACTGATCGTCCTGTGGCCGGGCGGAACCGTGGTTGCCGTCAAGGGATCGGCTGCGCCGCGCGCGCAGGCCGGCTACGCCGTAAAGCTCGAGGCCGAGCGATGAGCGATCAACTCAGCCGGCGAGGATTCTTCGCATTTGCCGCGGCCGCAGCGGGAGCGGTCATCCAGGACACGGCAAATGCGGGCCGCGTGTACGATCCGGGCCGTGCCGGTCGTTCGCAGGCCCCTACCACAGCCGGCGACAATGACGCCGACATTCAGATGATCGAGAAGCGTCTCAAATGCAGCTGCGGCTGCGGGCTCGACATCTACACCTGCCGCACCACTGACTTCAGCTGCACGTACAGTCCCGCCCTGCACAAGGAAGTGCTGCGCCTAACCGGACAAGGAAAGACGGCGCAGCAGATCATCGATGAGTTCGTGGCGCAGTACGGTGAGGCGGTCCTGATGTCGCCACCGAGGCGCGGCTTCAACCTCGCCGGTTATTTCGTGCCTGCTCTCGCCATCATCGTGGCGGCGGTGTTGCTGGTTCGCGTGCTGCGCCGTTGGACACGCGAAGCGCAGGTCGCGACGTCGGAAGTAGGTACGTCACGTCCCAATGCGTCGCCCGTCGAGCTCGAGCGGCTCCGGCGCGAGCTCGACCGGCTTCCGGGCTGAGTCCGATTCGCCAATTAGTCGAGCTGATTATCGGGACCCTGCTGGCTGCGGGGGTGACGTATTTCGTGTTGCTTCCGATTCTTCGGCCGCCGGCGGACTCTGCCGGGTCTGACTCGCTCGCCGGCGACGAGGGCGAAGACCCCGATGACGATATGAGCCCGCAGACCGTGGCGTTGCGAGCGCTCAAGGAAATCGAGTTCGACCGCGCGACCGGCAAGCTCTCCGACAATGACTACGAGCAATTGAAGGCGAAGTACACTCAAGAGGCGTTGGTGGCGATGCGGGGTGAAACGGGACACGAGAAACGGGAAACGGGAGACGTGACTGCACGAGCCACCCCGTTTCCCGTTACACGTTTCCCGTGTCCCGAGCACGGCGCTCGCCCAGAGCCGGACGCTCTCTTCTGCTCGGAGTGTGGCCGGCGGTTAGGGACCGCCCCCGGCTACTGCGCGCGCTGCGGCAGGGCGCTCGAGACCGAGGCCCGCTACTGCAATGCCTGTGGTGCTCGCGTCGCCGCCTGACTTGCGTTTTCCGGCCCCATTTCCTATCAGTCTGCATCCTTGAACTGTGGAGCGCGTCGTGAACCGATGGACCTCGCGGGTGATGGTCGTGTTGCTGGTCTTGACGTTGACGGCGTCCGCGGCGGATGCGCAGCGGCGGCGGGCTCCGCGGCGTGCCATCGTGAACTCCGGTCCGACCTACGGCGCGCATCTCGGCTACAACTTCGACGTGGAAGACCTGCTCCTGGGGGCGCAGCTCTCGTGGCCCATCACGCCGCAGGTCGCGCTCTATCCCACGTTCGACTACTACTTTGTGAGTGGCGGCTCGCTCTGGTCCCTGAACTTCGATCTGAAATACCGGCCCCCCACGCGCTACGGGGCGTGGTATGTCAGTGGCGGGCTGAATTATTCGCGCGCCAGCTCCGGCGGCGTGAGCGGCAGCGACACCGGGCTCAACCTGTTGACGGGACTCGAGGGCCGCCGCGGGCGCACGCGGCCGTACGTCGAGGGCAAATTCATCCTCGGCGACGGCAGCTCGTTTCAATTGGTGGGAGGCGTGAGCTGGCGCTAGGCTAGAACTCGAAGCTCTCCATCTTTCGCAGCGCCATCCGCAGCGGGATGACCGTGGCCGCCGCGCACACCGCGGCGGCCACGGCGAACAAAGCCACCATTTCACCCGTCACGCCGAGCACCTGCCCGTCGAACGCGGCCCGCACGTACGTGTAGACAGCGCGCGACAACAGGATCAGCACTCCGGCGAGCAGCGCGATCGTCGCCATCATGAACACGAGACCGCCGAACGACGTGGGTATTTGGGCGGCATTCTCGGTTTCGAATTGGGGATAGAGCGTCCCGAATGCCAGCGCCAGCGCCCCGATCGCCAGTGTCAGACCCGCCATCGTCGCAAGACTCAAGATCATCATGAAGGGCGTCACCTCGAGCAGCACGTTCGTGAGTCCCGTCAGAATGAGGCCGAACACCAGCAGCGGCAGGGTGCCGACCCAGTACTTGGACCACAACAGCGCGCGGAGGTCGAGCGGCGAGGATCGCAGCAGCCACATCTGCCGCCCTTCCAGCGACACCGCGGGGAAAATGAACCGTGCGGCGATCGAGGCGAGCACGAACCCCGCGAGTCCCAGGTTCAGGAACGACACGAGATTGACGTAGAAGAACCCGACCGGCTCGCCGCGCCGCAGCGGCAGCGCCTGGATATTGAAGAGATAGACGACCACGAGGACCGCGAGCAGGATCAGCTGGCTCCACTGGGTCGTGTCGCGGAAGAACAGCTTGATGTCCTTCAGCACGAACTCGCGCTTGGCCACCGGCAGCCAGGCAAGCAGCGACCCCACGGTCCAGCGCCACAGCGTGCCGCGAATGAATCGCTCCGCGCCTTCCTGTGCTTTCGTGAATCCTTGCGGATACAGCGCCCGGTGCAGCAGCGCGCCCATCGCGACGAACGCTGCGGCGCTCGTCCACAGCAGGAGCAGCGGGAGGGGATCGAGCTCGTTCCGCAGGTATCCCATGATCGCCTGCGCGGACCACTCGCTGGGGAGGAATGGCGACGTGGGACCGCGGAGCAGAATCACAAAGTCGAGCAGGTTCCGGAATCCTTCGGGACGAGCGAGCTGCTCCGGGCGGATCACGCGGAACAACAGGATGACGCCGCCGGCCGCGCCCAGGGCGATGATGGACAGCAAGTCGCGGGTGCGCCTGGCCGGGAAGACGTTCACGAGGATCAGCGTCACGGCACATCCCAACACCGCCGGCAGAACCAGCATCGGAACAATCGCGAGGATGGCGTACGGCACGAACAGCAGCCCACCCTTGAATACGACGCCGTATGCCGTCAGGATGGGCGCGATCATCAGGGCCACCATCCACGACGAGTGCAGCAGCGTCTCGCCCAGTTTCGCGAGATACAGGCGCAGCCAGTCCACCGGCGCCGAGACGAGGAGATCGAGGTCCTTGGCGAGGAAGAAGCTCGACAACGCCGTGATCACATTCGACAGGACGAGGATGGAGATAAAGCAGAGCAGAATGAGGCCCAGCATCTTGCCGGGAATCAGCGGGCCCAGCTCTTCCACGCTGCGCAGCGCCTTCAGAATCCGATAGAGCACCCAAAAGACCAGGAGCCAGAACGATCCACCCACCAGCGTCAACACGATGAGCTTGCCATTGCCGCCGCTGGCGCGCTCCTCGCGCAGCCGCTGCAATGCGGTGCGCCATTTGGGCTGGAGCACGTGTAACAGCGTGGGCTGCTTGATCACGCGCGTCCGTCTCCCAACACTTCAGCCAACTCACGCACTTGCGCTCCCCCGGTGAGCTTGAGGAACAGCTCCTCGAGGCTGGCATCGCCCGCCTTGTGCTGCCGGCGCACGTCGTTGACCGTCCCTGCCGCGATGATCTTCCCGTGCTGGATGATGGCGATCTGATCGCACATCGCCTCGGCAATTTCGAGCGTGTGCGTGCTCATCAGCACTGTGCCACCCTTTTCGACGAACTGGCGGAGGATGTCTTTCAAGAGCCGCGCCGCCTTCGGATCGAGACCGACCATCGGCTCGTCGACGACGATGCACTCGGGCCGGTGTATGAGCGCGCTCGAAATGATCAGCTTCTGCCGCATGCCGTGGCTGTACGCCTCCACCAGCTCATCCTGCCAGCTCGTCAGCTCGAACACCTCGAGCAGCTCGGCGATGCGGCGCTCGACGACGTCGCCCTCCTGCCCGTACAGCCCAGCCACGAACCGCAGGAATTCCGCGCCCGTGAGCTTGTCGTAGACAAACGGCCGGTCGGGAATGAATCCCAAGCGCATCTTGGCGGAGAGCGGGTTGGTGTGGACATCGTCGCCGCCCAGCAGCACGCGTCCCTGCGTGGGCCGGAGGATTCCGGCGATCATCCGTAGCGTCGTCGTCTTACCGGCGCCGTTTGGGCCGAGGCAACCGTACAGCACCCCGCGGGGCACGTGCAGGCTGATGTCGTCCACGGCGACGAAGCTGCCGTAGAGCTTGGTCAGGTTCTCCAGGCGGATCATAGCACCTCGAGCTTCAGCCGTCCGATGAGCGGGACCAGCTCGACTTGCCGAGCCAGTCCGCCAGTCGCGATCGGCAGATGCGCCGCGTCGGCGGGCAGTTGGTCGAACGTGGGGTCCACTGCGATCCAGTCGTTCAGATAAACCTCGGCCCAGGCATGGTAGTAGAAGCGGCCATCCAGGTAGAGCAGTCCTGCGACCGTCCGTGCCGGCAATCCCGTCGAGCGCGCCAGCGCCACGAATAATGTCGCCGCCTCGTTGCAATCGCCGCGGCGTGTCTGCAGTACCTTGACCGCACTCGGCGCGCTGCCGCGGGGCGGAGTCGATCGCTGCAGCGAGCGATGCACCCAGCGCGTGAGCAATTCGGCGACGCGCGCCGGACCGCGCTCCCGCCCGATGATCAGCCGTGCCTGCGCGCCAATGCGTGGGTCCCGGCTCTGGATCAGCGGTTCCGGCGCGAGCCAGCGCGCGAGCGCGGTATCGCGGGAGGGCAGCCGGTACGGCGCCGCGTGCGATTGCAAAGCGGTTGCCTGAACGATTTCGAGCGTGTCGCCGCGGTTCGTCCGCAGGCGCATGCGGGCGCGCGGCGGCAGATCGGTTCGCACGCCGGCGACGAGCGCCGTGACGGGCACGATTTCGCCGATTCCGGGGGCCGCGCTGTTGCGCGCGACACGCGCCGTGTCCCGGCGACGGAAGTTCTCGTACGCGATCTCGAACGCGGCGCGCTCCATCGCGAAGCCTCTGCTGTCTTTGCCGAAGACGAGGCGCCCCTGGGCATCGATCCAGCTGCTCGTCGGGACCCCGTTCGCGTCATGGTCGATGCGGAAGGCGCGGACGGTGTCGAAGTGTTCCGCCACCCAGACCATGGTCGTCGAGTCGAGGTCGGCGCTGTCGGATACGACCAGCGTCGATTCCGCCGCGACCCGTGCCGTGACGTCGCGGCCGGTCAGGAGCAGCGGGTCGAACAGCCGCGCGGTGTACGAGCGTCCCGATCGCAGCTCGCCGCCGAACGCCAGTCGCAGCGGCAGCAGCGTGGGGAGTGTGATCGGGCCTTTGAGCGGGATCCGGGTCATCTGCGAGTCGCCTGCGGACACGATCGCGACCGACAACACTGAGTCGCCGAGCACCCGCCCATGCGCGGCAAATTGTCCGAGATCGCCGTCGAACGTCGTCTCGAAGCTTTCCAGGCGCAGCGCGCGCGAGAGGATGGCGACGCTGCGCGAGGTCGTGCGCTGCAATTTGCCCAGGGCAGCGACGTCGAGAACGAAGACGTTGTCCACGCGAATCGCGTTGGGGAGGGTATCGAGGGTGGTGGAGGAAAAACCGATCTGTTGGCCACCGACGTCCAGGCGGTAGAACAGCGCGCCCGGGGCCACCGCGAGTGCCGCGGCGGCGAGTCGCGCCCCGGTGGGACGGAACACTTCCCGTTTCACCAGCCAGCCCAGCGACAACGCCCAGGCGGCGAGAATCGCGATCACCCACTGGCGGCGGCTCACGAGACCGCCCGCTGCAACGCCACCTCGAACACTTGCTGATCCTCCGTCCGTTCCACGACGAAAGACACGTCCGCCGGAAACTGCGCGCTCCCTCGATGTGCGTGCAGCACCGTCGCCATGATCTCTGCGGAATCCTCGAGCGTCAGATTCCCGGCCCCGGTGCCCAGCGGCGGGGCGCTGACGTGCGTGAACTCCCATTCCTGCGCTTGATGCAGGGTAGAGAGCCACGCCCGGGCGACATTGCCGCGCGTCACCGGCTCGGTCTCGCTGCGGATCACGGCGTGAATCACGAACGCGGCGGGCAGGTCACCACCCGCGGCGGTGACCACCGCCGCGCCGACCGCCAGCTCGCGGCTGAGACGAATGCGATTCTGAAATTCCTGGCCGCCGAGGATTTCCAGGCGGCGGAGCGCGGCAGCCGTAGGATCGAGACGAGTGGTGGCGGGACGGACGATTGCGTCAGCGGCGAACGATGCGAGATCGTCCACGACTACGCGAATCACCTCCCGGTCATTTCCCGGGAGCGGCGGTACATCGCCGTAGCCTCGTCAGGACGATTCAAACGGTCCAGCACCTTGCCGATGCCGTACAGCGCTTTCGGATTGGCCGGTTGCAGCTCGACCGCACGCTCGTAGGCCGCGAGCGAGCCATTGAGATCGTCCATGTGATTGAGTGCTTCGCCCAGGTAGTACCACGCGGCCGCGCGTCCCGGCTCGACTTCAACGGCGCGCTTGAGCTGGTCGATGCCTTCGCGCCACATGCCGCGACGCGTCAGTACGATTCCCAGATTGAACAGCGCCTCGACATTGGACGGCTCGGCGCGCAGCACACGCTGCAAGTCACGCTGCGCGGCGGCATAGCGTACCGTCGCCCCCAGGATCGCGGCGCGGTTGAGCAGGAGCGCCGCGTTATCGGGCTCGGTCTCGAGCGCGCGGTCGAGTTCCGCCAGCGCCCCGTCGCGATCGCCCCGCGCGTCGAGAATCAGCGCCAGATTGTTGCGCGCCTTTACGTGCTTCGGATCCCGAGCCAACAAGTCGCGGTACGACGCCGCCGCCCGGTCTATTTCGCCGCGCTCGCTCGCCTCGCGGGCCGCGACATAGAGCGGATCGTCGGAGGCCGGAGCCGATGGCTGCGACGGGACGGTCGAGGTTGGTGGAGGAGGTGGAGGGAGTGGAGGCGACTCCTCCGGTGGTTTCGGACCCTCGTCCTGTTCGAGCTTGGCCGTAGCTCCAGGAGTTGTCGTGGCTTGCGCGACGCGCAAGGGCGGCGGCTGCTGGTCGCGCGCCACGTCTTTCGGCGTCGCGATGGCGCCGGTTTGGGTGAGCGACTCGGCTTCCTCGATCAGCTCCGCAGCGACGCGCGCGCGCTCCTGCGAGGTCTGCCAGCGCCGCTCACGTTTGGGACCCCGATCTCCGCTGCGGTTCATGTCAGGGCTGTCTCGCGTTCGGGGCCATAGGGGATGCTAACGTAGGAAACGCGCCTGCCTTAGGCAAGACTCAAAGACACGAGAGTTGACCGAAATACGGTGCACTATCTAAGCTCCGGGTCTATGTCCGGTGACGCCCTGATCGTCCGCGGAGCACGCGAACACAATCTCAAGAACATCGACGTCGAGCTTCCCCGCAACGCCCTCGTGGTCATCACCGGCCTGTCGGGGTCCGGCAAGTCGTCGCTCGCGTTCGACACGATCTACGCGGAAGGGCAGCGGCGCTATGTCGAATCGCTCTCGGCGTACGCGCGGCAGTTCCTCGGCCTCATGGATAAGCCCGACGTCGACGCGATCGAAGGACTCTCTCCCGCGATTTCGATCGAGCAAAAAACGGCCGGTGCGAACCCCCGTTCCACCGTGGGAACGATCACCGAGGTCTACGACTACCTCCGGCTCCTCTGGGCCCGCACGGGAACGCCGCATTGCCCCAACGATGGCACGCCAGTCGAGCGGCAGTCCGCGTCACAGATCACCGACCTCGTGCTCGAGTGGCCGGAAGGCACCAAGATCGAGGTGCTGGCGCCGTTGGTGCGGGGGCGCAAGGGTGAATTCCGCGACGTCTTCGAGGCAATGCAGAAGCAGGGGTTCGTGCGCGCGCGCATCAACGGCGAGACGTACGATCTCTCCGACGTCCCCAAGCTCAATCGCCGCCAGAATCACGACATCGCCGTGGTCGTGGACCGGCTCGTCGTGCGTGCGGCCGATCGCGGGCGCCTCGCCGACTCGATCGAAACCGCGCTCAAGGCGGCGGACGGCGTCGTGGAAGTCGTCCGTCAGACCGGCAGCCCGCGTGCCCGCCTGTTTTCGGAGCGCTATGCCTGTCCCAAGTGCGGACTGTCGCTGCCGGAGCTCGAGCCGAGGCAATTCTCCTTCAATTCGCCCTACGGGGCCTGTCCCGATTGTTCGGGACTCGGCACGCGCCGCGAGGTCAACGCCGACCTCGTCCTCGGGGACCACAGTCTCTCGATTCTCGAAGGCGTTGTGCTGCCCTGGGGCGAGCCGAGCGGCTATCTGAAGAAGGTCGTGCTGCCGGCGCTCGCGAAGACCTACAAGTTCGACCTCAACACCGCGTGGTGCGATCTACCTCCCGCGATCCAGAAGACATTGCTCAAGGGGGCGCCGGGGAAATCGATCACCTATCAGTACGACAGCGAGCGCTGGCACGGGTCGTATGAGTCGGGTTGGAAAGGCGTGCTCGACCATGTCGAGAAGCGCTACCGCGAAACGGCTTCTGATGCCGTCCGCGAACAGCTCGAGCAATACATGGTCGAGCAGGCGTGTCCTACGTGCGGTGGGCGGCGGCTGAAGCCCGAGAGTCTCTCGGTGCTGGTGGCGGGGAAGAGCATCGGCGACGTCGTCGCGCTGCCGGTGCGCGAAGCGCTCGCGTTTTTCACGAACGTGCGGGGACTCAATACCGAAATCGCAGGACCGATTCTCAAAGAAGTGACCGAACGGCTGCGCTTCCTCGTGGACGTCGGGCTCGATTATCTCACGCTCAATCGCTCGGCGGCGACGCTCTCGGGTGGGGAAGCGCAACGCATTCGGCTCGCGACCCAGATCGGCAGTCGTCTCGTCGGCGTGCTGTACATCCTCGACGAACCGTCGATCGGGTTGCACCAGCGCGACAACGCTCGCCTGCTGGCGACGCTGAAAGAGTTGCGCGACCTCGGCAACACCGTGCTGGTCGTCGAGCATGACGAAGAGACGATACGCGCCGCGGACTACGTCGTGGACCTCGGCCCGCGCGCCGGCCGGCACGGCGGCGAAGTCGTTGCCGCAGGACTGCTCCCCGACGTGCTGCGGCACCGCGACTCGCTCACGGCGCGGTATCTCCGGGGCGAGCTGCGCATTCCCGTTCCCCCGAGACGGCGCATCGCCAGCGCCGATCGCATGCTGCGGGTCCTGGGCGCCCGGCATCACAATCTCAAGGATCTCTCGGTCGAGTTTCCACTCGGCCTCTTCGTCGCGGTGACCGGCGTCTCGGGTTCGGGAAAATCGACGCTGGTCACCGATATCCTCTACCAGTCCCTCGCCCGCCATTTCTATCGCGCCAAGGTCGTGCCGGGCGCGCACGACCGGATCGAGGGGCTCGACCACATCGACAAGGTGATCGACATCGATCAGAGTCCGATCGGCCGGACGCCCCGATCCAATCCCGCGACGTACACCGGGCTGTTCACCCCGATCCGGGAGCTGTTCACGTACCTCCCCGAGTCGAAGCTGCGCGGCTATGGGCCCGGCCGGTTCTCGTTCAACGTGAAGGGAGGACGCTGCGAAGCGTGCCAGGGCGACGGCCTCGTGAAGGTCGAGATGCACTTCCTGCCGGACGTCTACGTCCCGTGCGAGGTCTGTAAGGGTCGGCGCTACAATCGCGAGACGCTGGAGGTGCGATACAAAGGAAAGTCGATCGCCGACGTCCTCGACCTGACGGTCGCGGACGCGCTCGATTTCTTCGAGCACCAACCGCGTATCAAGACGAAACTCGAGTTGCTCAACGACGTAGGACTGGGATACATCCACCTCGGACAGTCGGCGACGACCCTCTCGGGCGGCGAGGCCCAGCGCGTGAAGCTTGCGACGGAGCTCGCCAAACGCGACACGGGCCGGACCCTGTACATCCTCGACGAGCCGACGACCGGCCTGCACTTCGAGGATGTACGGTTGCTGTTAGAGGTGCTGCACCGGCTGGTGGACAAAGGCAACACGGTCGTCGTCATCGAGCACAACCTCGACGTGGTGAAAACGGCCGATTGGGTGATCGACCTCGGCCCCGAAGGTGGAGAACTGGGCGGCCGGGTCGTGGCGGAAGGTCCGCCGGAGAAGGTGACGCAGTCCAAGGCGTCCCACACCGCGCAATTCCTGCGCAAGGTGTTGCAGGCCGGGGACTAGACGGTAGGTTGGACAAAGCGAGGAGAACAATTGGGCGAAGACGTCGTCGGTCTCGTAGCGGTCATCCTGCTGTTCGGCGGCGGGACGCTGTTCCTGCTCGCTATTTCGCCAATCGGAAAGGCCTTTGCCGCTCGCATCCTGGGGAAAAAAGGGGCAATAGCGGACGACGAAGAAACGGCGGAAGAGGTCAAGGAGCTACGGCGCGAAGTCGAAGAAATGCGGCACCTGCCCGAGCACCTGAGTGAGTTGGGTGAGCGCGTGGACTTTTTGGAGCGCCTGGTCGCGAAGCAGCGGGAAGCCGAGCGGCTCCCGCCGGCGAGGTGAGCGGTGAATCCCGCCGAAGTTGCAGCCCTCTTCGCCGTTGTCGGTGGATTCGTGTTCGTGATCCGGCCGGTCGTGGCCGCGATCGCGAAGCGCATCGCCGGCGAGCATCGCCGGCCGGGGATGGAGCCCGCGGAGCGCGATGAGATTCTGACCGAGCTCCAGCAGGTGCGCGAGGAGCTCGCGGAGCTGGCGGAACGGATGGACTTCGCCGAGCGGCTGCTCGCCAAACAGAGCGACGCCGGGCGGCTGCCACGATGATCAACCCGGGCATAATCGGCGTCTTCATTCCGATCATCGCGGTCGGCGGGTTCTTCGCCTGGATGATCTCGCTTTCGCCGCTGGGAAAGGCGCTGGCTGAGCGCCTCCTCCATGGCCCGCGGGGCCGCGGCGGAACCGCGGAAGACCAGGCGGAGTTGGTCGAACAGGTGGCGGAGCTGCGCCGGGAGGTGGCGGAACTGGCGGAGCGAGTAGATTTTACCGAGCGGCTGCTCGGCCAACAGAAGGCCAGCGAGCAGATCGGGAAGGGGCGGTCATGACGTTGCCTGGTGAAACGGGCAATCGGCGAGCGGCGTAGGAGAAACGCGTGATTCAGCAAACGCCATTGCCGCCGGTCGCCCCGTTCGACCCCAATCAGCTGATTCCGCTGATCGGGATGATTGGCGGAATGGTCGTCGCCGGTGTGGTGCTGTATGCCTTCTTCAAGTCGGACCTCGCGACGGCCATGGCCGAGCGGATTCGGGCAGGGATCCACCGCCGCCGGCGGTGGAAGGGGTTCGGCGCAGAATGGACCGACACGCCGGCTGAGGGGATCGAAACCGGTCATGTCGCCGAGCTGGAGCAGCGCGTGGATCTGATGCAGGGTCAAATTGCCGAGATGGCCGAGCGGCTGGATTTCGCGGAGCGGCTGCTTGCGCAAAAGCGCGAGCGCTCATTGCCAGGAGCCTAGATGGGGATCATTGATCGTCTGTCCACGCTGATCAAGTCGAACATCAACGACCTGATTTCGCGCGCCGAGAACCCGCAAAAGGTTCTCGAGCAGCTCATCGTCGACATGCGGAGCCAGCTCGCGAAAGCCAAGCAGCAGGTCGCCGCGGCCATCGCCGATGAAAAGCGCCTCTCAGCGCAGGCCGAGCAGGAGAAGAAACTCTCCGAGGACTGGGAGAAGCGTGCGGTCCTCGCGGTGCAGGAAGGCCGCGACGATCTTGCCAAGCAGGCGTTGCTACGCTACAACGAGCATGTCCAGAACGCGGTCCAGCTCCAGGAGACGTGGATCAAGCATCGCGAAGAGACCGACAAGCTGAAGGGCTCCCTGCGCCAGCTCAACGACAAGATCGAGGAAGCGAAACGGAAGAAGAACATCCTCATCGCGCGCCAGAAGCGCGCCGAGGCGCACAAGCGCATTCAGGAGACGATGGGCGCGATCTCCGACAAGAGCGCGTTCGAGACGTTCGAGCGGATGGCCGAGCAGATCGAGCACGAGGAGCGGAAGCTCATCGCGGCTGCTGAGGTCAACGAAGACCTGTCCGGCGATTCCCTGATGAAGCAGTTCCAGGGACTCGAGGTGAAGGCGGACGCCGACCAGCAGCTCATCGCGCTCAAGCAGAAGATGGGACTCCTGCCGGGCGGCACGAGCGCTCAGGCGCGTGCGCTCGGCAAGGGCGCAAAGGACGCCGAGCTGCTCGAGGATGACGACGCGGAGCAGAAGAGCTGAGCGGCCCCGAGACTCCTTCCACTACTAGACTGTCGAGCGCCACGTTTGTGGCGCTCTTCGTTGCGGCCCTCGTCATCTGGTTCATCATCCGGATCGTCGAGGTCCTGCTGCTCGTCTTCATCGCCATCCTGCTGGCGGTCTATCTCTCGGCGATCACCGACTGGCTGGAGCGACGCTTCAAGCTGCGCCGCTGGGTGGGCCTGACGACGGCCGTGCTCGCGACGCTCGCGGTTGTCATCGGCGTCGGCGCGCTGCTCGTGCCGCCGGTCGTGGATCAGACGGAAGCGCTCATCAGCGGATTGCCGCAGACCCTCACCAACATCCAAAACGTCCTCGCCCGGTGGGCCCGCCAGTATCCCGTGCTCGACCGCACCGAGCTGGCGAACCCCTCGTCGGGGCTCGTCGCCGGTCTGGTCACGGACGCGATGAATTTCGTGCGCCGCTCGTTTCTCGACTATCTGCGCGGCGGCGGCAAGCTGTTCATCGAGGGCGCCAGCGTCGTCGTCATGGCGCTGTATTTGGCGCAGCAGCCCACGCTGTATCGTAACGGATTGATTTCCCTGTTTGCGCCGCGCTATCGCCCCATCGCGGCGCGCGTGTTCCAAGACGCCGCCGCCACGCTGCGCGCCTGGGTCGTCGGCCAGCTCATCGCGATGGCGGTGCTGGCGATCCTCACGGCCATCGGACTGTGGATCCTGGAAGTCCCCTTCTGGCTGGCGTTCGGCATCTTCACCGGGCTGGTCGCGATCGTGCCCTTCTTCGGCACGCTCGTTTCCACGATCCTGCCCGCGTTGTTCATGGTAGCGACGGGGGATTGGGTAAAAGTGGTCCTCGTGCTGCTGCTCGGCGTGGTGGTGCACGTGTTCGAAGCGAATGTCGTGGTTCCGCGGATCATGCAGCGACGAGTCGATCTGCCGCCCGTGCTGACTATTTCGAGCGTGCTGATTATGGGCACGCTTTTGGGGGCCATCGGGCTGATCGTGGCGGTCCCGATCCTCTGCGTCACGATGGTCCTCATTCGCCACATTCTCCACGCCCAGATCTACGGAGACGCGCTGCAAGCTGAGCCTGCAGTGCTTCGTCCCACAGAGCCGTGGAAGGGAGTCGAGCGCCGCCGCGTGGCCGGTTCGGTTTGATGGCGGCACCGCGGCCGCAGCATCGCTTTCTCATCATCGCGGACGGCGAGTTCGGTCCGCTCAGCTCCAAGACCGCCAATTCCTGCATCCGCTATTTCCCCGAGCGCGTCGTGGCCGTCCTCGATCGCAAGCAGGCTGGGAAGACGGTGCAGGATGTGCTGGGATTCGGCGGCACGATTCCAATCGTCGCAGACTTCGAGCGCGGCATCGGGCAGGGCAAAGGCGCGACGGCCGTGCTCATCGGTATCGCCCCCGCCGGCGGACGGCTCCCCGACGATTGGAGGAGCTGGCTGCGCACCGCGATCGAGCGGAAGCTCGAGATCTGGAGCGGGCTGCACACCTTCATCGGCGACGATCCCGAGCTCGGGCCCCTCGCGAAGGCCCGCGGCGTTCGCATTCTCGACGCGCGCCGGCCGCCGCCGGACCTGCCGATCGCCGACGGGCGCGCCGCCGAGGTGGACGCGCTCGTCGTGCTCGCCGTCGGCTCCGACTGCAACGTCGGGAAAATGACCGCGCAGCTGCAGCTGCGTGACGCGCTCGTGCAGCGCGGTCACAGGACGAGCTTCGTCGCCACGGGCCAGACGGGAATCTTCATCGAGGGATGGGGCATTGCCGTAGACGCGGTGGTGGCTGACTTCATCGCCGGCGCCGCCGAGCAGCTCGTGCTCGAGGGCGCGAAGGACAACGACATCGTACTCGTGGAGGGGCAGGGGAGTCTCATCCATCCCGGGTATTCGGGTGTCACGCTTGGTCTACTGCACGGATCCTGCCCGGATGCGTTGATCCTCTGCCATCAGGTCACGCGCGACTACATCGGGGATTATCACGGACGCGAGCCGTGGGTGAAGATTCCGCCGTACACCGAGCTGATCGACATCTACGAGCGCGCCGCGCATCCCGTCCATCCGACCAAGGTGATCGGTATCTGTCTCAACACCTACGACATGGATGAAGCCGCGGCACGCGACGCAGTCGCGCGCGCGGCGGAGGAAACCGGGTTGCCGGCCACGGATCCGGTGCGGTTCGATGCGACACCGTTGGTCGATGCCATTGCACGGGAGGCGATGGTGGTACGGTAGACGTAGGGGCGCAGCATGCTGCGCCCCCTACGTACGCGATATTTGGATCGTCACGGCGGCGAAATGGTCATGTTCGCCGCCGTTGCCGTTCATATCGTGCCGCGATGCGATTCCTGCGTTGCGTGCACGCCGAATGGTTGTTCGTCGCTCCGCTCCTCACGCGCACCCGGCTCGGCCTCTCCCTGCTGGTTCTCGGCGCCGCGCTCGTGTGGTTGAATGGGCGTGGCCTCGACCCTATCACCGTTGCGATGCAGGCGGGCGCGCTGTGCTCGATCGTTGGCGCGGCGGGGATCGCGGGAAGTGAGAGTGAGCGCGCGGCACTGGGCATCGCGCTGACACATCCCACCACGGGTCTGGCGATCGCGACCGGGCGCTGGGTTGCGATCGTGATGCCGGCTACAGTCGTCACGATCGCCTGCACGGCCGCCGTTGGATGGCAGAACGCGGCCGCGATTGCGGGACTCGCCGCGGCGGCTGCGGTTGGGAGTTGTGCACTCGCCCTCGTGCTGCCGCTCGGCAAAGCCGCGGCCGTCGCTCTCTTCCTCTTTATGGCGGTCGCGGGCGCCTTCGCGCCCGAACGCCTCGTCGATTTGGCCCATCCGGGTCTGGTACGACTGGCGGCTGCGAGCGCCCTCGAGCTCGGCCCCGCCCTCTGGCATTACCGCGACATCGCCACGGGCGATCCGGGCGCGATCGTACATGCAGTCGCGTGGACGGGGCTCGGGATGCTGCTCGCGAGCGGCTTCGTGGCGAGGCGCCGATGACGGACTACGCGCTCACGCTGTGCGACGTCACGGCGCGCGGTCTTGTGGGCGTGTCGCTCGCCTTGCTGCCGGGGGAGATCGCCGGCGTCGTTGGGCCGGCCGGCGCTGGGAAGAGTACGCTGCTCCGGATCGCCGCGGGCGGCTTGAGACCGGCCGCCGGCGAGGCCCGTGTTTGCGGCATGCCGGTGACTGAGGCAACCGCGCGCCGTCACGTGGGCTACGCCGGAGAAAGCCCGGTATTTCCACGCGCCCGCACCGTACGCGAGGTGCTCACGTACTACGCGCGGCTGCATTGCGCCACCAATGGCGAGCGTTGGCCGGTGGGTCTGGTTCGCGAGGCGCTCGAGCTGGCGGGTCTGACCGCCGCGGCCGACCTGCGCACCGAGGCCTTGGGACGCGCTGATCTCCACCGATTGAGTCTCGCGCAAGCGGCACTGGGCGGCCGCGGCGTCCTCCTGCTGGACGAGATGCTATCCGGGCTCGATGCGGTCGCTCGTCGCGACCTGCGTGGCCGGATTGCCCGGCTCGCGGCAAGCGGCGTCGCGGTGCTGATGACGTCGCGCGATCCCGCCGCGCTGGAACGGCTGGCGGCACGCGTATTGGTGCTGCGGGGGGGCCGGATCGTGCGCGCGGGTTCGCTCGCGAGCCTCCTCGCGGAACGAGTGCTCGAGGTGGTGCTGGATGCTCCGCCTCCGGAGCCGCCCCCCGGCTTCCGGATTACCGACGCCGGACTCGAGGCTTCGCTCGTGGGCAGGACGGTGGAATCAGCGCTGGCGCTGTGCCGGGCGCACCGGCTGGCCGTTCGGGCGTCGCGCGTGCGCGTGAAATCACTGGAAGAGATCGTCCTGGAAACGCACGACGGGCCTTAGTACGTTTCGCCGCAATGCCGGCGCAGGTTTCGCTCTTCAATACGCTGACGCGTCGCGTCGAGCCGCTGCAGCCGCTCGCGCCGCCGCGCGTCACGCTCTACACCTGCGGGCCCACGGTGTGGAATTTCGCGCACATCGGGAATTTCCGCACGTTCCTGTTCGAAGATCTGCTGCGGCGCTGGTTAGAGCACGCCGGGTACGACGTCTTCCACGTCATGAACCTCACCGATGTGGACGACCGCACCATCAAGGCCGCGCGCCAGGCCGGCAAGTCGCTGACTGCGCACACCGAGCCGTTCACCAAGGCGTTCTTCGAAGACCGCGATTATCTGCGGATCAAGCCGGCGCACGCCTACCCGGCGGCCACGGCATACATGCCGCAGATGATTGCGCTCGTCTCACAGCTGCTCGCGCGTGGCGTGGCATATAAAGGAGAGGACGGATCGGTCTACTTCGGGATCGCGAAGTTCCCGACCTACGGCCGCCTTTCACAGCTGGACCGGCGCGAGATCAAAGTCGGCGCGCGAGTGGCGAGCGACGAATACGCGAAGGGCGATCCGAGCGACTTCGCGGTCTGGAAAAAAGCCGACGCGGAGGACGAGGCGGTGGGCGCGGCGTGGGATGCGCCGTTTGGCCGCGGCCGGCCCGGTTGGCACCTCGAGTGCTCGGCGATGTCACTGGCGGAAATCGGGAAGCGCTTCAACGTGCAGACGCTCGACATTCACGCCGGCGGCATCGATCTAATTTTCCCGCATCACGAAAACGAAATCGCGCAATCAGAAGGAGCGACGGGCCAGCCGTTCTCGCGCCACTGGGTGCACGGCGAGTTCCTCAACGTGCGCGGCACGAAGATGTCGAAACGGCACGGGAATTTTCTCACCGCGCGCGATCTGCGCGAGCAGGGAGTCGATGCCGCCGCGGTGCGGCTGCTGTTCTTCCAAACCCATTACCGCCAGCCTGTGGATTTCACCGATGATGCACTTGAAGCGGCGAAGGAGGGCGTGAAGCGGTTGGGCGAGTTTCGGAACCGACTGGCGCGCGGAGCACGGAGTGGGGAGCAGGGAGCAGACCTAAACACCCTCGGCGAGAAGATGGAAGCTGATGTCGGCGCGGCGCTCAACGACGACCTCAACGCGCCGCGCGCCGTCGCGGCGCTGTTCGACTTTGTGCGCGCGGCGAATCGCGAGCTCGACAAGCCGGAGGGCGCGGGCGGAACTGCGCGCGCGCTCGCCGCGTTTGACCGGGTGGCCGGAGTGCTCGACGTTCTGCCTACCCAGCGGGCCGTCGATCCGGCGCTCGCGAGCTGGGTGGCGGAGCGGATCGCGGCCCGCGCCCAGGCCCGTAAGTCCAAGGATTTCAAGGCCGCCGACGCGATCCGGGCAGAGCTCGGCACCAAGGGCGTCGAGATCGAAGACACTCCGCAGGGCACCAAGTGGCGCGTCGCTGACCGGGGCTAAGTCGTTCGAAGTCCGTCCCTTGCCATAGTCACGCACCTGGTTTTAATTACGGGTCTGTCGATTTTCGACTCGGCCAGCTGACGTAGCTCAACTGGTAGAGCAGCTGATTTGTAATCAGCAGGTTAAGGGTTCGAGTCCCTTCGTCAGCTCAAACCCGAACTCAGGGAAACAACAAACCCCGCGCGCACCGAACGCGGGGTCTGTTGTCAGGGGGAGCGGGGAAGCGGGAGAGCGTGGGTGGAAGGGATGGCGCGGGTGGGGTGCCCGAGTGGCCAAAGGGAGCAGACTGTAAATCTGCCGCGCATCGCGCTACGAAGGTTCGAATCCTTCCCCCACCATTTGTGGCGCGCGGGCGTAGCTCAGTTGGTAGAGCATCAGCCTTCCAAGCTGAGGGTCACGGGTTCGAGCCCCGTCGCCCGCTTGCTCGCGTAGCTCAGTCGGTAGAGCGCGTCCTTGGTAAGGACGAGGTCACCGGTTCAATCCCGGTCGCGAGCTCTGGGAGAATCGAAAGGCGGTGTCAGGTGTCGGGTTTCAGACTCGACAATTTCTGACACCCGACACCAGACACCTGTAACGCGAACGAACCAAAGGACAGTCGCGAAATGGCCAAAGCAAAATTCGAACGCACCAAGCCGCATGTGAACGTGGGGACGATTGGGCACGTCGATCACGGCAAGACGACGTTGACGGCGGCGCTGACGAAGGTCTCGGCCG
>Ga0193739_1000082_pt1 | contig 23421 bp, 31 predicted proteins | sample L2a2metaG_FD_144926 | JGI IMG/M metagenome (GOLD analysis project Ga0193739, IMG submission 144926) | Soil microbial communities from a riparian zone of the East river system, Colorado, United States - L2a2 | ecosystem: Environmental > Terrestrial > Soil > Riparian zone | place: USA: East River...
CATACGAGATCATGTGGTCGCAGACGGTGGTGGTGGAAATCGGGGCGCTGGACGAAGGGGAGGCGAAGAATGCCTGAGCTGCACGACACAATCGTCCGCCCAGTGGTGACGGAGAAGTCGTCCGCGGCCTATGGCGCGCGCAAGGAGTACGCGTTCCGCGTGCACTCCGACGCCACGAAGCCGCAGATCAAGGCGGCGATCGAGGCGCTGTTCAAGGTGTCGGTGACCGATGTCCGCACGATGGTCGTGCGGGCCAAGCGACGCACGTACGGCCGCTACGCCGGCCGCCGGCCGTCCTGGAAAAAGGCGATCGTCACCCTCAAAGCGGGCGACGCGATCGAGGTGTTCGAGGGCTAAATGGGAATCCGACAGTTTCGGCCGATGACGCCGGCCACGCGGTTTCGCTCGGTCTCCGACTTCTCCGAAATCACGAAGACGGAGCCGGAGAAGTCGCTGCTCGAGCCGCTGAAGCGGACGGGCGGGCGCAACAACAAGGGCCACATCACCACCCGCTGGCAGGGCGGGGGCCACAAGCGGCAGTACCGGCGCATCGACTTCCGGCGCGACAAGTTCGCCATTCCGGCGCGCGTCGCGGCGATCGAGTACGATCCGAACCGGACCGCGCGCATCGCGCTGCTGCACTACGGCGACGGTGAGAAGCGCTACATCCTCGCGCCCAAAGGCCTGAGCGTCGGCGACCACGTCGTCTCCGGTCCCGGCGCGGACATCCGCGTCGGCAACGCGATGCCCCTGTTCGAGATTCCCCTGGGCACGGCCGTGCACAACGTCGAGCTGAAGATCGGCCGCGGCGGCCAGCTGTGCCGCGGGGCCGGCACCAGCGCGCAGGTCGTCGCGAAAGAGGGCAACTACGTCACGCTCCGCCTCCGCTCGACGGAGATGCGCATGGTGCGCGGCGAGTGCCTCGCCACGATCGGCGAGGTGGGCAATGCCGAGCATGAGCTGCTGTCGATCGGGAAAGCCGGGAAGAGCCGCTGGCTGGGCCGTAACCCCAGAGTCCGCGGCGTGGCGATGAACCCCGTCGATCATCCGCTCGGCGGCGGCGAAGGCAAGTCGTCCGGCGGCCGGCCGCCCACGAATCCGTGGGGCAAGGTCGAGGGCAAGAAGACGCGCCACAAGAAGAAACAGTCCACGAAACTCATCGTGCGCGGGCGTAAGCGCGGGAAGGCGACGCAGTAATGGGACGCAGCGTCAAGAAGGGCCCCTACGTCGAGGAATCACTCCTCGTCAAAATCCGGGGTCTGAACGATCGCAACGAGAAGAAGGTGTTCAAGACGTGGTCGCGGCGCAGCACGATCACGCCCGAGTTTGTGGGCCATACGCTCGCGGTGCACAACGGGAACAAGTTCATCCCTGTCTACATCACCGAGAACATGGTGGGGCACAAGCTGGGCGAATTCGCCGCGACGCGGTTGTTCCGCGGCCACGGGGCCAAGGGCTCCGCGGCGGAGCGCGAAGCCGAGGCGGCCGCGGCCGAGGGTGGCGCAGCCGCCGCCAAGGCCAAGGAGTAGCCGATGGAAGCCCGAGCGATCCAGTATGCCGTGCGCCAATCGGCGCGGAAGATGCGCCTCGTGATCGACTTGATCCGGGGACGCGCCGTGCCCGAGGCGGACGCCATTCTCCGCTTTTCCAAGAAGCGCGCCGCGCAGCAGATCCATAAGGTGCTGAAGTCCGCCGTCGCGAACGCCCAGCAGGCGGCACAACGGCAGAACACGCCGTTCGATGCCGATACGCTGCGGGTGACCTACGCGGTGGTGAACGAGGGCCAGACGCTGAAGCGGTTCACGGCGGCGGCCATGGGCCGCGGCACGCCGATCCTGAAGCGGACGAGCCACGTGGAGATCCACGTCGCGGGCGCTGACGCGCCGCCGGCGCCGGCTCCGGCCGCGCCGAAGGCGGAAGCGAAGCAGGAAGCGAAGCCGCGGGCCAAAAAAGCCGCGGCCCCGAAAGCCAAGAAGAAAGCGCCGGCTAAGAAAAAGAAAGCGAGCAAGTAAGTGGGCCAGAAAACACATCCCTATGGATTCCGGCTGGGCATCGTCAAACAGTGGCGCTCCCGCTATTACGCCAAGCGCAACTTCCCGGAGCTGCTCAAGGAAGACGAGCTGATCCGCAAGTATCTGAAGACGCGACTCAGCCACGCCGCCATCGCCGACGTGCACATCGAGCGCAAGCCCGGCAAGGTGACCGTCACGGTACACACCGGCCGGCCCGGTGTCGTGATCGGGAAGCGCGGGGCCGAGGTGGACAAGTTGCGCGATGAGCTGGCCCAGCTCACGGGGAAGGAAGTCGGGATCAACGTCGAGGAGATCAAGCGTCCCGAGCTGGACGCGCAGCTGGTCGGCGACAGCGTCGCGCATCAGCTCACGCAGCGCATCTCGTTCCGCCGCGCGATGAAGCGCGCGGTGCAGAGCGCGATGCGGATGGGCGCGCAGGGGATCAAGATCAAGGCGGCGGGCCGGCTCGGCGGCGCGGAAATCGCCCGCACGGAAGGTTATCACGAGGGTCGAGTGCCGCTGCACACGTTGCGCGCGGATATCGATTACGCGACCTCCACCGCCAAGACGACGTTCGGCACGATCGGCGTGAAGGTCTGGATCTTCAAGGGCGAGCGGACCGAGGACCTCCACGGCCGCACCTACTCGACGGGCGTCTAAACCATGCTGGCACCGAAGCGCGTCAAGTTTCGCAAGCGGTTCAAGGGCCGCACCAAGGGGATGGCCACGCGCGGCAACACCGTCGCGTTCGGCCACTACGGGCTGATGTCGCTCGAGCCCGGCTGGATCTCCAACCGGCAGATCGAAGCCGCGCGCGTCGCGTTGACGCGCGAGATGAAGCGCGGCGGCAAAGTGTGGATCCGGCTGTTCCCCGACAAGCCGATTACCAAGAAGCCCGCCGAGACGCGGATGGGAAAAGGCAAGGGCAATCCGGAGGGCTGGGTGGCGGTCGTGAAGCCGGGCCGGATCATGTTCGAGCTCGAGGGCATTGCAGAGGCGTCGGCGCGCGCGGCACTGGCGCTCGCGTCCGCGAAGCTGCCGGTCAGGTCGAAGTTCGTGAAGCGGGAGGAGCGGTAGGATGGCGACGAAACGGGAAAACCGGTCCGACACGCTGCGCGAGCTCAAAACCGACGAGCTGGCACAGAAGCTGGCGGTGCTGACGGAGGAGCGGTTCCGGCTCGAGTTCCGGCGCGCCACCGAGTCGCTGACGAATCCGCTGCAGCTGCGGACGATCCGCCGCGACATCGCTCGCCTCAAGACCATTTTAAAGGAGCGAGCATCAGCATGAACGAGCGGACACGCAGGAAGGTCCGGACGGGCGTCGTGGTGAGCGACAAGATGCAGAAGACCGTGACGGTCTCGATGGTCCGTCGCTTCGCCCACGGGTTCTACGGCAAGCAGATCACCCGCACCAAGACGGTCGCCGCGCACGACGAGCACGGCGCCAAGACGGGCGACACCGTGCGCATCGTGGAAACGCGGCCGCTCTCCAAGCGCAAGCGCTGGCGCGTGGTCGAGATCCTCGAGCGCGCGAAGTAAGCGGAGAGAGCCATGGTGCAGCAAGAGTCGATACTCAAGATCGCGGACAACTCCGGGGCGCGGCGCGCCCTCGTGATCCGCGTGCTCGGCGGCTCCAAGCGCCGCTACGCCGGGCTGGGCGACGTCGTGGTCGTGGCCATCAAGGACGCGATCCCCACGGGCCAGATCAAGAAGGGTGAAGTGGCGAAAGCGGTGATCGTGCGGACGGCCAAGGAGACCAAGCGGAAGGACGGCTCCTACATCCGCTTCGACGAGAACGCGGCGGTGCTGATCAACGACGAGGGCGAGCCCCGCGCCACCCGCATCTTCGGCCCCGTGGGCCGCGAGCTGCGCGAGAAAAAGTTCATGAAGATCGTGTCGCTGGCGCCGGAGGTGATCTGACATGAAGCCGCTCGTCTACAAGAAGTCCCGGCGCGTGCGGGGCCGGGTGCCCGAGAGGCACAAGCTCCACATCGCCAAAGGCGACACGGTGCGCGTCATCAGCGGGGAGCACCGCGGCAAGGAAGGGCGCGTGCTCCACGTCTATCCGAAGAAGTTCCGGATCGTCGTGGAGGGCGTGAACGTCGTCAAAAAGCACAAGCGGGCGACGACGCCGCAGGGCGAGAGCGGGATCATCGAATTTCCCGCGCCCATCGCGGCGTCCAACGTGATGTTGCTGGACCCGAAGTCGGGTGCGCCGACGCGCGTGCGGCGGCGCCTGGACAAGGACGGGACGGTGGAGCGGATCGCGATCAAATCCGGTCAGCCGATCCCACGCGTGCGGTAACCCCAACCCCGCGGCCACGCCGCGGGGAGGAAAAGATGGCAGACGAGAACGAGAAACAAGAGAAACCGAAACAGGAAAAGCAGCCGAAGCAGGAGAAGCAGCAGAAGAAGGCGAAGGCTCCCAAGGAGGAGCCCAAGGCCGCTGCTGCCGAAGCGGCTCCCGCGGAGCCGGTCGAGCCGGCGCCGCGCGCCCGGCTCTGGGACTTCTACGAGCAGCAGGTCCGCGGCAAGCTGCAGCAGCGGTTCGGCTTCAAGAATCCGCACGAGATTCCGAAGCTCAAGAAGATCGTGCTGAACGTCGGGATGGGCGATGCGCCGAAGAACCCCAAGGGGCTGGACGCCGCGGTGGCCGAGCTGGCCGCCATCACCGGCCAGCATCCGGTGGTGACGCGCGCCAAGAAGGCGATCGCGAACTTCAACCTGCGCGAAGGCCAACCGATCGGCTGCGCGGTGACGCTGCGCGGCGGCCGGATGTTCGAGTTCCTCGACCGCTTCATCACCATCGCGCTGCCGCGGATGCGCGACTTCCGCGGGCTGCCCACGAAGAGCTTCGATGGGCGCGGGAATTACTCGCTGGGCATCAAGGAGCAGATGATCTTCCCCGAGGTCGACTACGACAAGGTCGAGCGCATTCACGGGATGGACATCACGTTCGTAACGAGCGCCGGGCGCGACGATACCGCGCTGGCCCTGTTGCGCGAGCTGGGTATGCCGTTCCGGGTCGAAACCCCGGCAGCGGCCTAGGAGACGTCATGGCGAAGAAGTGCTGGATCGAGAAAGTGAAACGGGCGCCCAAGTTCAAGGTGCGGGGCTACTACCGCTGCCAACGCTGCGGTCGCAGCCGCGGCACGCTGCGGAAGTTCAAGCTGTGCCGCATCTGTTTCCGTGAGCTTGCGCTGCGCGGGGAAATTCCCGGCGTGCGCAAAGCCAGCTGGTAGGCCGGGGGATACGAGATGAGCGTTATTGATCCCGTCGCCGATATGCTCACCCGGGTGCGCAACGCCTGCATGGCGGGCCACCGCCGGGTCGACATGCCGGTGTCGAAGCTGAAGGTCGCGATCGCCACGATTCTCCGCGACAACCACTACGTCCAGGACTTCAAGGTGCTGGACGATGGGCGTCACGGATTGTTGCGGCTCTACTTGAAGTACCACAACGACGCGCCCGTCATCCGGGAGCTGCAGCGCGTGTCGTCGCCCGGCCTGCGGCGCTACGTGAAGGCGCGGGAGATCCCGCGCGTCAAGAACGGCCTCGGCATGGCGATTCTCAGCACGCCGCAGGGGCTCATGACCGACCGCGAAGCGCGTACCGCCCGGGTGGGCGGCGAAGTGCTCGCGGTGGTCTGGTAGGAGTCGACGATGTCACGCATCGGCAGGAAGCCCGTCGCGCTCCCCCAGGGCGTCACGGCGCAGATCGACGGCCGGAAGATCACGGTGAAGGGGCCGAAGGGCGAGATCAGCCGTTCGCTGCATCCGGACATGCTGCTAACGCTCGAGGACGGCACCGTGGTCGTAAAGCGTCCGTCCGACGAGGCGCAGCACAAGGCGCTGCACGGCCTGACGCGCACGCTCGTCGCCAATATGGTCGAGGGCGTCACGACGGGTTTCGCAAAGTCGCTGGAGATCCAGGGCGTCGGCTACAAGGCCGAGCCCAAGCCGTTCGGCGTGCAGCTGGTGGTGGGGTTCTCGCACCCCGTTCCCTACCACGCGCCCCAGGGGATCAAGATCACGGTGACCAACAATGTCCTCGTGAAGGTCGAGGGCATCGACAAGGAACTCGTGGGTCAGGTGGCCGCGGAGCTGCGCAACGTCCGGCCGCCCGAGCCCTACAAGGGCAAAGGCATCCGCTACGCGGGGGAGCAGGTCCGGCGCAAAGCGGGCAAGACGGCCCAGGCGGCGAAATAAGCCATGCGATCCATTCGTAAGATCAAAACGTCGGCGCATCAGCGGTATCGCCGGCACCTCCGCGTCCGCAAAAAGGTCGAGGGGACGCCGGAGCGGCCGCGCCTCGTCGTGTTTCGCTCGTCGAAACACATCTACGCCCAGCTCGTGGACGACCAGCGCGGGGTCACGATCGCGGGCGCCGCGGATACGTCCGAAGGCGTGCAGGTCGAAGGCAAGGGCAAAGTGGCGCGGAGCTTCGCGGTCGGCCGGCTCATTGCCGCGAAGGCCAAGGAGAAAGGCATCGCCAAGGTCGTGTTCGACCGCGGCGGCTATCAGTATCACGGGCGCGTGAAGGCCGTTGCGGACGGCGCCCGCAAAGGGGGATTGGAGTTCTAATGGCCATGGATCAGGAGAATCAGGAAGCCCCGAAGAACGACGCCGTGCCAGCGCCCGAAGGCACCCCGGCGCCCGACGTTCCGGCGGCGGCGCCGCCGGAGGGGCAGCACCGGCCCCCGCGCGGCCCCCGCGGCCAGGGTGGCGGCGGGAGAGGCGGCCGCGGCAGAGGCCGCGGTGGCGAGCGGCGCGACGGCGGCGACCGCGGCGGGCGCGAGAGCGACGGCATGGTGGAGAACGTCATCGCGATCAATCGCGTCGCGAAGGTCGTGAAGGGCGGCCGGCGCTTCAGCTTCAACGCTCTCGTCGCCGTCGGGGACGGCAAAGGCCAGGTGGGCATCGCGACCGGCAAAGCCAACGAGGTCAGCGAAGCGGTGCGCAAAGCCGTTGAGGCGGCGCGCCGCCGCATGTCGGAAGTGCCGCTCACGGGCGGCACCATTCCGCACGAGATCATCGGCAAACACGGCGCGGGCCGGGTGCTGCTCAAGCCCGCGGCGTCCGGAACGGGCGTGATCGCGGGCGGGCCAGTGCGCGCGGTGCTGGAGTGCGCCGGGATCCGCGACATCCTCACGAAGAGCCTCGGCTCGACGAACCCGCACAACATGGTGCGCGCCACGATCGACGGCCTCAACCGTCTGACCACCGCACGCCGAGTTGCCCGGGAGCGGGGTGTGGAGCCTGAGGCCATTCATTACCGTGCCCGCCAGGAGAGTGTGGTGACGCATGGGTAGGCTGCCCCCGACGCGGAAATACCGCAAACGCAAGACGGGGCGCGACCCCGTGCTCCCGCCGGCGGGAAAGGGAAAGCTGCGGATCAAGCAAGTGCGCTCCGGCAGCGGCCATTCCTATCGGATGAAGCGGACGCTCGAGGCGCTGGGCCTCAAGCACCATCAAGCTGAAGTCGTGCACGCCGATCATCCCGCGCTGCGCGGCATGCTCCAGCAGGTGCGCCACCTCGTGGAGGTGACAACGGAAAAAGAAGGAAAGAAGTAATGCCAAAGGCGAAGGCAAAAACGACACGGAAGCCGAGGGCGAGGGCCAAGTCCCGAGCCCCTAACCCCGAGGCCCAATTCCAGCGGCTCGCGCTGCACGACCTTAAGCCTCCCGTAGGCTCGCATCGCGCGCGCATCCGGAAGGGCCGCGGCCCCGGCTCAGGTATCGGCAAGACGGCCGGGCGCGGCGGCAAAGGTCAAACGGCGCGTCAGGGCGGCAAGGTGCGTCCCGGATTCGAGGGCGGGCAGATGCCGCTCATCCGGCGCATTCCCAAGCGCGGCTTCACCAATCCGTTCAAGCAGCCGGCCCAGGTCGTGAACGTCCGGCATCTCGTCCTCCTCGCCGAGGGCGTCGAGGTGACGCCGGAGACGCTGTTCGGCGCCGGGCTCGTGCGCCGCCCCGACCATCCGATCAAGCTGCTCGGCACGGGCGAGGTCTCGGGCCGGAAGTTCGTCGTGAAAGGCGTGGCGGTCTCCGCGAGCGCGAAAACCAAGATCGAGCAAGCCGGCGGAACGATCGAGTGACCTCGCCGATTCCCAATCTGTTCAAAGTCCCGGAGCTCAAAGAAAAGCTCCTGTTCACCCTGCTGTGCCTCGTGATCTACCGGATCGGAGCGCACATCGCGACGCCGGGCGTGAACGTGGACGCGCTCGCCGACTTCCTGCAAAACGCCGGGGCAGGCACGCTCTTCCAGCTCTACGATCTGTTCGCGGGCGGCGGCTTCTCGCGCGCGACCGTCTTCGCGCTCGGCATCATGCCCTACATCTCCGCCAGCATCGTGTTCCAGCTCGCCGGACCGGTATTCCCGGTCATCGAGAAGATGCAGCGGGACGAGGAGGGCAAGAAAAAGCTGACGCAGTGGACGCGCTATCTCACCGTCTTGCTCTGCTTTTTCCAGGCGTACGGCTTCGCGATTTTCACCGAGCAGCTCCCCGGGGCGGTGGCGAGTCCCGGATGGGCGTTCCGCATGACGACCGTGCTCACGCTGACCACCGGCGGCGTCTTCGTCATGTGGCTCGGTGAGCAGATCACGGAGCGCGGCATCGGGAACGGGATGAGCCTGCTCATCTTCTTTTCGATCATCGAACGTTTCCTGCCGGAAACGCTGCGCACGTTCGAGGCGCTCAAGACGGGGACGTTGACCTTTCCCAAGCTGATCGTCGTGCTGGTGATGATGGTGCTGGTGGTCGCGGGCACGGTGGCGATCACCGTGGCGGCGCGCCGCATCCCCGTCCAAATCCCGCGCAAGGTGATGGGCCGAGGCAGGATTCGTGAAGGGCAGAAGACGTTTATCCCGCTGCGGATCAACAGCGCCGGCGTGATGCCGATCATTTTCGCCCAGTCGCTGATCATCGTCCCGGGCACGGTCGCGACGTTCAGCGGCGTGCCGTGGCTCACGCGTTTTGCCGAGGTATTCAACACCGCGTCGGTCTGGTACATTGTCTCGAGCGCCGTGCTGATCGTGTTCTTCGCCTACTTCTATACGTCCATCATCTTCAATCCGGTGGACCTGGCGGAAAACCTCAAGAAGCAGGGTGCGTTCATCCCCGGCGTGAAGCCGGGGGCACATACGGCGGATTACATCGACGAAGTGCTGACCCGCATCACGCTGCCGGGCGCGCTGTTCCTGACCTTCATCGCCCTGTTGCCGATCGTCATCACCAACACGCTCAACATGCCCTTCGGGTTCGGCGGTACGGCGCTGCTCATCGTCGTCGGCGTCGCGCTCGATACCGTGCAGCAGGTGCAGCAGCACCTGTTGCTGCGCCAGTATGACGGCTTCATGAAGGGTGGCGGCCAGGGCGGCGGCACCTCGCGGGTTCGCTTCCGCCGCTAGTGTTCATTCTCATCCTGGGGGCGCCAGGCTCGGGCAAGGGGACGCAAGGCAAAATCCTCGCCGAGCGTCTCGGGCTTCCCAAGATCACAACGGGCGATCTGCTGCGCGCGGCCATGAAGGACGGCACGCCGCTCGGCATCGAGGCCAAGAAGTACTACGACGACGGCAAGCTGGTCCCCGACAGCATCATCCTCGGCATGATCAAGGACGAGCTGGTGCGCCCGGAGGCGAAGGACGGCGCGATCCTCGACGGCTTTCCGCGCACGGCCGCGCAGGCCGAGCTCGTGGACCGGACCCTGGCCCAGCGGGGCCAGCGCCTGAATCACATTCTCCTGCTCGACGTCACCGACGAGGAGCTCGTCCGCCGCATGCGCGCGCGGGCGCAGGTCGAAGGGCGCGTCGACGACTCGCCCGAGGCGATCGCGACCCGGCTGCAGATCTACCAGCGCGACACCGCACCGCTCATCGCGCACTATGCCCAACGCGGCATCGTGCACCGCGTCCCCGGCACCGGGACGGTCGATCAGATCAGCGGAGAGATTAAGCGGATCATCGGGCGATGATCACGATCAAGTCGCCGCGGGAAATCGAGACGATGGCGGCCGCCGGCCGCATCGTCGCCGAGACGCTGGCGCTCGTGGGGCGGCACATCCAGCCCGACGTCACGACCCAAGAGCTCGACCACCTCGCGGAAACGTTCATTCGCAGTCATCCCGGCGCGCAGCCTTCGTTCAAGGGATTGTACGACTTTCCCGCCACGCTCTGCACCTCCATCAATCACGAGATCGTGCACGGCATCCCGTCTCATAAGCGCGTGTTGCACGACGGCGACATTCTGAGCGTGGACGTCGGCGTGTGGCTGGAAGGGCTGCACGCCGATTCCGCCGCCACCTTTCCGGTTGGCGACGTCAAGCCAGAAGTGGCGCGCCTCCTCACGGTCACCCAGGAGGCGCTCGTGGCGGGCGTCGCGCAGGCGCGCGCCGGCAATCACGTGGGCGACATCGGCCACGCCGTGCAAAAGGTGGCCGAGGGCGCCGGCTACTCGGTGGTGCGGGAGCTGGTGGGGCACGGCATCGGCGCGGCGTTTCACGAGGAGCCGCAGGTGCCGAATTACGGCAAGCCCAAGCGTGGCCCGCGGCTCGTTCCCGGGCTGACGATCGCGATCGAGCCGATGATCAACATCGGCGGCGCCTCGATCCGCACGCTCGACGACAAGTGGACGGTGGTGACGCAGGACGGCTCGTTGTCGGCGCATTTCGAGCATACGGTGGCGATCGGGGAGAATGGCGATCCGCCGCGGATACTGACGAGGGCGGACTGATGGGTTGCCGTCTAGCGGGGGGCACCTGAGCTTCGGCGCGCAGCCCGAACGCGCCGCGCAAGATCTCGCCAGATAGCAGCATCCCACGAGGCACGAGCCGCACCACTGGTTGACGGCGCAACGAAAAGGCGCGTCGAGCCGATGCGCTCGGATTGTAAGCCGTACAGAATGTCTTTCTTGCCGAAGAACTCTTGTGCTGCCCGCTTGCCGTTGAAGCAGAGGAAGTCGGGCTGATACTCCAGAACTTTTCGGCGAAGCGGATCACGGTCACGGATCCGAAACTGTATCTCCACGTCGTTTCCGCGCCGCCCTTTGGCGATATCTGTGAGGCCAATACCGAATTCGGGAAGCGAAGTGTACTCCGAGGGCGACAGCAGCCGCGGGGTGAGCTTGGTAGCCGCAAGGATTTGCCAGAAGCGATTACCGCGCCCGGCGTAGTACAGCTTGAGGGCAGCGGAGCGGTGGCCGGCAGCGGTGCCGCAGAATATGATGCGGAGGTTCGGAACGCAGAGGTCTTTCAACACTTGTTAGAGCGCTGGCCTGCGCATCATCTGCCAAATTAGCTGTGGGTCAAGTCCGGACAAGCCGGCCGTCTGAATGGCGCCCAACAAAGCGGTGTTAAGGAATACAAAGGCCCGAGGAAGCTGAGGAATCTTGAAAATCGGAACATCCCCAAGGGCGTCTGGCCGAAATACCCAGTCTCTCACGTGCATCACGCGACCACTCGCAAACCGCTGCAGGGCACTGCTCTGTTCATCGAGCGCATCAATCACGGTCGTTACGTTCAGGGCAAAGTATTCGCCAATATCCGTAGTAAGTGGCAACAGCTGTGCGTGAGGTAGGAGGATGCTTCGTAGCGTTTCGGCGGCTCTTCGACTCAATGCCGGTTCCGTCCAAACGAGGGAGAAATCCGCTGGTTGATCACCTCCGGAACCATCACGAACAGCTCGAACAGAGATCGGCTTCCAGCTCCTCGCCGGGATCACACTGCCATCGAAGGAGTCAAAGACATCTCCGCTGCCCCGGCGCTCCGGCGGCATGAGTGCATAAGCCTCCTCCGCGGTCCGGTACTTGTAGACAGCTGTGGGTGTGTGAATAGGATTGGTCAGCGGTCTAACGGATCGCGCTTAAGCTGCGGCGCGCTGAAGAACGATTCATTCCCTAATCTACGCGCGCCCGCAGCTTCAGGCGCGTGTTAGGCGGCAGCGTTGGCCCACAATGACATTTCGGGAACGCGCGGCTAGGAGGGCGGCGTCGCCGCGTTGCGAGCTTGTGCCAGATAGGCGGGCGCCAGGTCCAACAGGTTGGCGAGTTTCCGCACGAGGTAGCTTTCGTGCCGGCTGATCTCGCCGTCCGCGAGTATGACCCCCCACATCACTTCGGCCAGGACCATCTTCTGGCCAAGATCGTAATGCTGCGTGATGGCACGGGCGAACTGGTAGTGATCGATAGCTTCCTGCCGCTCAGCCTGCGCGAGTTCCATCAACTCCCGAGCCGTGACGGTGCTCAAGCCGAAATGACGGCCCAGTGCTGACTCAATGTGGACACGCTCGGCCGGACTGAACTCGTCATCGGCGTGCGCAAGCTCTAGGAGCATCGCACAGGCAGCGAGCTGGATGGCATTCGGCCCTGACGAGCCCTCTCGCGGCTGGGAGCCAGAATCGGCGCGCGTGATCCGTCGTGCTACGAAACGCTTGATCGCGTCTAGCATTCCCGCCTGCCGCCTAACGGGGTGCGCCTAAGCTGCGCCGCCGAACATGAACGTGCACAGATAGAAGACTACCACAGAAAAACGGGCGGCGTCAGCTTCAGCCGCGTGTTAGGCCGCATCCGTTAGCGAGCCACCGAAACCCTCCCGTCGACATCTATGGTACCGGTTCGGAGCTGGTAGATGCCTTCTCGGCTATCCGCCCAAAGGAGATGAAACCTGCCGTCGGCCGCAGCTGCCAGACCGTGATAGTCTCCACCAGCCACCCAACGTCTGCCGGCCTCCCCGTTTGCTGGTGTGTCGGGGCAGTTTTCGGCTGATGAGACTTTGACATCTGGTAGAAACGTCTGGCCTCCATCGAGCGAGGCACTGAAGTAGACGTACTGGCACCGGAACGGCCCGAGGTACTCGCGGGGATCCTCTCGGGCATCGTACCATGAGACTCCCACGATTCCTTCGCGATTGACGGCGATGGCCGCCGTCTGAACCAAGCCCGAGCCGCGATTTACTGCGACGGGGGCGGACCAGGTCTCGCCGCGGTTGGACGAGTGGTACACGTAAATGCTTCGCTTGGATCGATCCCAACACGCCCAATAGAGGCGGTCGCGGAATCTGCCTGCGGAGGCATCGGCAGCGAGCTGCCCCCAGTGACCGGCGCACTCGGCCAGGTAACGAGGCGCCGAGAATGTCGCTCCCCCGTCGGCGGACGTAACCGACCACATCAGGTCGGTGCGGCCCTCGTCGATCGTGTGCCGGACGTAACTGACGAATGGGACGACCAGTACGCCGTCACTTAGGACGACGGGGTTATCGGCAAAGGTGAGCAAGTTCGAGGGGACAATGCGCGCCCGTTGATTGAACGTTTGGCCACCGTCCGCCGATCGGGCCACGAACACGGCGCTGCGGCGGGCACCCCCGCTGTCGCGTATGCTCTCGTGCGAAACGACGTACACGCTACCGGCGAACCGCCCTCCGGTGGCATCAACCGCCAAGGTCCCGTGATCAAAGCTGCGTCCGAAGCGAACGGGACTGTCGTTCCAATTGCCGCCGCCATCGGCTGATCGATACGCCGTGAGCTCTGAGCGACCGAGCGTAAGGAATACAGCGGCGCCGCTAGGTAGCATGGCAACCCAAGGATCGCCGCACCCTTTCACGGGAAAGTCGTGCCTCGTCCAGGTTTGGCCCGCGTCGACTGACGTCAGGGCGGCGCACGTCATATCCATTTCGAAATTGGGGTTCCGTGGATCGCCAAGTTTCGCGACGAGAAACACGCCACCGACGAGGTGGTTCGAATTGCGGGGGTCGGCCACCAGGTATGGCTCGATCGTTGCGAGGCCACGGGCGTTGATGACGACCGGCCGGTCGGGTCCGACCCTGATTACGCTGTCGGCCCCAGCGAATCCTCCTGGCTGGGTTCCTTGAGCCGCGGCCGGCGGGATGGCCGTACAAAGAGCGAGTCCACCAAGAAAGAGCGGGTAGGGCCGGCGCCAAGGAGAGAAAGCGTGGCGGAACATGATGGCCTCGTAAGGATGCGGCCTAACTAGTAATTAACCCGAGTCATACCGATTCTACCCTCTGAACGTAAGTCTGCATAACCCGACCCCGAAACCACAGCTTGGCGTGTTACACTGCTTCCCAGCAAGATAACGCACACGACCGCGTGATAGACTGCAAAAACCGAGGTAATCAGCCGAGCCCGAGAATCGTTGCCTTACCCGTTGGGTTCAGCAGTCCATCCGCGCGTTTCTTGTCCGACATTGCCGCAATGTTCACCTTGATGTTCTCGAGCGCCCCCTTGATAGCGGTTTTCGCAAGCTCCTGACCCACGCGCGCATCGCTCGCGGCATTCGTGTTGCCGATTCGCTCGATCTCCAATGCCAGCTCCAGGACGCGCGCTGCGCGTCGGGCGACCTCTCCGGGTGTGCGGCACGCGGCGATCAGAGCGTCATCGATCGCACGCGCGCGACCGGAATCGTCCTTGGGAATCTTGTACGCAGCGCTGACGCCTCCATAGGCCGCGGCATCCTCATCCACAAGCCGCCGCAGCTCGGCGCGCAGCGTTTCGGCTTCCGCGAGGATCTCGCGTGCGCGGCTGTCGACAGCGGCGTACGCCTTCTTCCCGATCGTCAGCCGCGCCACCATCGCGACAAGCGCCGCCCCGAGCGCCCCCGCCAGCGCTGCCGCACTGCCACCGCCCGGGGTCGGCGCTCCACCCGCCAGCTCATCGATCCAGCCATCGAGCGACGGCCCTTGGGCCTCGCGGATCTTGGCTTCCAGGAGACGATCGGCCGCATCGGGCAACTGCAGCGAGGCTCCCGCGGCGCCCATGATCGCCCGCTCGGGAATCAGTCCCACGATCTCGCTCTTCTTCACGTCCACGCCGTGCTTACCCGCCAGTGCCTTGATCGCCCCGAAGACCGTCGCGGGAGGCGTGATGTCGATGTCGAGCAGGTTCATGGAGACCTGCGCGAATCCACCGACCTCGAAGCCACTCGCCTGCACGGCCGGCAGCCCGCCGCTCGACGTGCGGATCTGCTTGGCGATGTCTTTCGCGATGGTGACGTCTCGCGTCTCGAGGTAGACGTTGTACGCGACGAGAAATGGCCGCGCGCCGATCGCCGTCGCACCGGCGGTGGCATGAACGCGGCTGGGGCCGAAATCGGGCTCGAGGGTGCGCCCGCGCATGCCCTCGAACTCGCCTTTGCGCACGTCGGGGAGCAGCACCCGCTCGGGGCGCGTCGCGGCCCGGGCATACAGAAAAACGGGGATCTCCAGCTCCTTGCCCACGCGCTCACCAAGACGGCGCGCGAGGGCGACACATTCCTCCATCGTAATCCCGGTAACCGGGACGAAGGGCACGACGTCGGTTGCGCCCATGCGCGGGTGCTCGCCACTGTGCTTCGTGAGATCGATCCGTTGCGTCGCGATGCGCATCGCGGCGAACGCGGCCTCGACCGCGGCCGCAGGCGGCGCGACGAGCGTGAACACGGAGCGGTTGTGTGACGCGTCGGTCTGGACGTCCAACAGATGGACGCCCGGTACGCTGACGATCGCCGAGCGCAGCGCATCAATGGTGGCCTGGTCGCGGCCATCGGAGAAATTCGGGACGCATTCGACGAGGGGAGAGCCCATCAGCGCTTCCTCAGGAGATCGAGTAGCCAACGGTGCATCACCGCGTTTCCCGCGACGATCGCGCCATTCGGGTCGCCGGCCAGAACGTCCGCCGCGCCGTCGGGGCGCGTGATGACGCCACCGGCTTCGCGAATCAGCAGGGCGCCTGCCGCGATGTCCCAGGGGGCCAGGTGCAATTCCCAAAAGGCGTCGAGCCGCCCGGCGGCGACGTCGGCGAGATCGAGCGCCGCGGATCCGGCGCGCCTGATGCCACTCGCCGCGCCGAGCACGGCCGCAAATTGAGAGAGATAGAGCTGCAACAGTTGCAGAGCCTTGAACGGGAATCCGGTTCCGACGAGCGCGAGCCGTGGCTCTGTCACCGCTGAAACCCCGATACGCGTGGTGTCTTCGAAGGCCCCGCCACCGCGTGCGGCCGTATACGTCCGGTTCCGGCAGATGTCATGGACGACGCCTGCTGCGAGCTTCCCGTCCACGAGACACGCGATGCTGACGGCGTATTGCGGATAGCCGTGCAGAAAGTTCGTCGTCCCGTCGAGCGGATCGACGATCCACACGAGCTCGCCGCGTGGCAAACGCTTCGGAGACAGCTCCTCGCCGACGATCACCGAGTCGGGGATGTCGCGCATGATCGTCTCCACGATCAACCCTTCCGCGGCGCGATCCACCTCCGTCGCGAAGTCGGACCGCGCTTTCTCCTCCCACGTGTGCGCCGCCGGTCTCGCGGCACCGCGCACATAGTCGCCCGCGCGCAGCGCCGCGCGCTCGGCCAGCTTGACTAAGTCGTTGTATTCACGCACCTTGTGGGCCCGTGGCCTCCATGACACGCGTCTTCAGCGGCATCCAGCCTTCCGGCGAACTCCACATCGGCAACTACCTCGGCGCCGTGCAGAACTGGGTCCGGTTGCAGACCCAGCACGACTGCCTGTTCTGTGTCGTGGACCTGCACGCCATCACGCAGCCCTACGATCCCCGCACCTTGTCGTCCCTGACGCTCGACATGGCGGTGAGTCTCTACGCCGCTGGTTTGGACCCGGACAAGTGTATCGTGTTCGTCCAGTCGCACGTCGCCGAGCACAATGAGCTCAACTGGCTGCTTACGACGGTGGCCCCGCTCGGCGAGCTCGAGCGCCAGACGCAGTTCAAGGATAAGGCGCAACGCCAGGAGAGCGTCCCGGCCGGATTGCTCGCGTATCCTGTGCTGCAGGCGGCTGACGTACTGCTCTATAAAGCTAGCCTTGTCCCAGTGGGGGAGGATCAGGTCCAGCATCTCGAGCTGATGCGGGAGATTGCGCGCCGCTGGAACGCGCGCTACGGCGCAGGCTATTTCCCCGAGCCGCAGGCGTTGCTGACCAATGCGAAGCGGGTCCTGGGGCTCGACGGCAAAGCCAAGATGTCGAAGAGTTTGGGCAACACGATCGGCCTCTTCGAATCTCCTGAATCGATCTGGGAGAAGCTTCGGCCCGCCGCAACGGACCCCGCCCGAAAGACCCGCAAGGATCCCGGCACGCCCGAGATCTGCAACATCTTCACGTTGCATCAGGGGTTCTCACCGCCCCAGACCGTCGCCGACGTCGCTGACAAGTGCCGGACGGCGGGTTGGGGCTGTCTCGACTGCAAACGCGTTCTGGCGGACAACATGATCGCCGCGCTCGCGCCCATGCGGGAGCAGGCCGCGGCATTGCGGCGGGATCCACCCGGCGTGCTGGAGCGGCTCCGCGCCGGCGCCGCGAAGGCGCGCGCCCTCGCCCGCCGTACGATGGCGGAAGTGCGCGACCGCATGGGATTCCTCAAAGCCGCGGAGGATTGAGCGAGATGCTGAATCAGCTCATCGACATCTTCAAGCTCGAATTGATGCTGCAGGTCGGCCTGGCCACGGTGTTGGGTGGGGCCATCGGCCTGGAGCGCGAGCTCGGCGGCAAGCCGGCGGGCCTACGCACCAACATCCTCATTTGCATCGGGTCGGTGCTGTACACGCATCTCTCGATCGCGATGGTCGGGGGCGACGCCGATCCGACCCGCGTCGCCGGCCAGATCGTGACGGGTGTCGGCTTCATCGGTGCGGGGACCATCTTGCACGCACGCGGGGCGGTCGTCGGACTCACCAGCGCCGCGACCATCTGGGTGGTGGCGGCGATCGGCGTGGCGCTGGGCAGTGGTTTCTATCTCGAGGGCATCGGTACGACACTGGTCGTCCTGGCGGTTCTCGCCGGACTGGGCCGGGTCGAGAAACTGGTGGAGCGCCAATCGATGCGCTCGAGGATCTCGATTCACGCGCGCCCCGGCCCGACCGTCCTCGAGGACCTGGAAGGACTGGTCCGGCGTGCCGGGCTCGAGCTGAGCGCCGTCTCGAGCCGCCAGGAAAACGTGGATCTCGTCATCGATTTCGACATCCGCGGGTCCAAGCGGCTCCATGATCAGGTCATGATCACCCTGCTGCATCACGATCACGTACGCACGGTTTCCACGGGGGAGTGACCGCGCGACGCGTGGTGGTGGATCTCGCCTCTCCGCGCGCCTCATGGCGGATCCCTGCCGCGCGGGTCGCCGAGATCGGTCAGGCCCTCGGCGCGGCGTGGGAGCTCATCGAGATCCGCACTCCAGCTTCCTCCGATGGCGACGGCGCATCGGGCAGCGGCTCGCCGGAAGCGGCCGCGGCCGCGAACGGCGCCGAGATATACATCGGCTATGGGATCGCCTCGGGCGTTGCCGGAGCGGGGAAGGGCACGCTCCGCTGGGTGCATAGCGGTACCGCCGGCATCGGCTCGAGCCTCGAGCACCTGCGCGGAACCGGGATCCAGCTCACCAATTCGGCCGGCATTCACGCGGAGCCCATGGCCGACTGGGTTATCGCCGCGATCGCCTACTTCGCGCGGGGGCTCGACCGCATGGTGGCCGGGCAGCGCGCGGGGCGTTGGGATAAGGAAGTGTTCACCGACTCGCCGGATGCCGTGCGGGAGCTGCGCGATCTGCAGGTCGGCATCTTGGGTCTGGGCGGAATCGGCAACGCCGTCGCGCGCCGCGCGCTCGCACTCAGCATGCCGGTCGCCGGTGTGCGCAGACGTCCCGAGCGCGGCGGTCTACCAGGGACACGGTGGGTGGGCCCGCTCACCGACCTGGGGCGGCTCGCGGCTGAGAGCGACGTGCTGGTGATTGCCGCGCCGCACACGGCACAGACGGCTGGAGCGGTCGATCGCGGCGTCTTGGAGCGGCTGCCGCGGCAGGCGCTGGTCATCAACGTCTCGCGCGGATCGCTGCTCGACGAGCAAGCGCTGCTGGCGTTGCTCGATGCCGGCAAGCTCGGCGGGGCGGCGCTCGATGTCTTCGCCACCGAGCCCCTGCCTGCTGGCCATCCTTTCTGGAGCCATCCGCGCGTGCTCATCTCGCCGCATGTCAGCGCGGTGACCAGTCGATTCTGGGAGCGGGAAACGGCCCTCATTGTCGAGAACATCCGGCGCTATCTTGCAGGTGCGCCCCTCACGAACGTCGTTGACCTGGAAGCCGGGTATTGAATGGAAAAGATCATCAAGGCCGCGGTGGACCGTGGGGCGTCCGACCTGCACATCAAGGCGGGCGACGTGTTTCGGGCGCGGATCGACGGAAAGCTCGTTCCGCTCACCAAGCAGCGGCTGACCCCCGATCAAACCAAGGCGATCGCGCAGCGCCTCATCTCCAACGACGATGATCGCGGGCGCATCGACAAGCTGCGCGACTACGATTGCTCGTGGGGAATGCCCGGCATCGGCCGCTTCCGCGTCAACATCCTGCGGCAGCGGTCCTCGTTCATGATCGTCATGCGCGTCATCCCGTTCGACGTGCCCACGTTCGAGTCGCTGCGGCTCCCGGCCGTGCTCGCCGACGTCGGCAACGCCGAGCGCGGGATGATTCTCGTCACCGGCGTGACCGGATCCGGGAAGAGCTCCACGATGGCGGCGATCATCAACCACATCAATCAGAACCAGCACCGCCACATCCTCACGCTCGAGAACCCGATCGAATTTCTGCACCGCGACATCAATTGCTCGGTGACCCAGCGGGAGATCGGCGTGGATACCGACGACTTCCGCACCGGCTTGCGCGCGGCGCTGCGGCAGGACCCCGACGTCATCCTGATCGGCGAGATGCGCGACTCCGAGACGATCGATACGGCGATGAAGGCGGCGGAGACGGGGCATCTGCTCGTGTCCACGCTGCATACGCCCGATGCGGTCACCACCGTGAACCGCATCATCTCGATGTTTCCGCCGGAGGAGCAGGAGATCGCGCGCCTGCGCCTTTCGGAAGCGCTGCACGCGGTCGTATCGCAGCGACTGTTGCCGCGTGCCGACGGCAACGGTCGCGCGGCGGCGCTGGAGGTCATGATTTGTACCGACATCGCTCGGGACATGATCAAAGACCAGGAGCGGACCTCCGAGCTGCCTGACTACATCGGGGACTCGCGCGAGAAGTACGGCATGCAGACGTTCGATCAGCACCTGATGGATCTCGTGGCGGACGACATCGTGACGTTCGAGACGGCGCTGGCCGCGTCGTCCAATCCCAAGGACTTCCAGCTCCAGGTGAAGACGCTGCGCCGGCGTTCGCGCGCCGTTCCGCCGACACAGCTCTCCCCAGCGGTTCCCGCGGCCGACAAGCCCACGGGGTTTACCGACGATCTGTCGAGCATGCTGCCGCAGTGAGCGAAAAGGGATCAGCGCCCGCGGGGATCTTCCCGCCCATTCCCACACCGTTCGATCCCGCGACGGGCGACGTCGCACCCCTGCGGCTCCGGCAAAACATCGCGCGACTGATGGCCGAAGGCGTGAGCGGGATCGTCGTGTCCGGGTCCACCGGCGAAGCGCCGTTGCTCGACGCCGAGGAGCAGCGGGAGCTGGTCGCGGTGGCGCGCGAATCGCTGGACGACGGTGCATGGCTGATCGCGGGAACGGGCGCCGAATCGACACGGCAGACGATCGCGCTGTCCGAGGCGGCCGCCGCCGAAGGCGCCGATGCCGTCCTGGTGCGACCGCCGTCCTATTTCTCGGCCGGCGCCACGCCCGCGTCACTCGCCACGCATTTCCGCGCGATCGCTGACGCCAGCCCGGTGCCGGTGCTCATCTACAACATCCCGAAGTACACGCACCTGACGCTTGCCGCGGCGCTGCTGCAGCAGCTCGCGGGACACGAGCGCATCGTCGGCGTCAAGGATTCGTCGGGCGATCTGAAGAATCTCGCGGCCTATCGCGAGGCGGTGCCGCGCTGGACCGTGCTCGCCGGCGCCGCATCGCTACTCTACGCGGGGTTAGAGCTCGGCTGTCAGGGCGGCGTGATCGGCGTGGCGTGCTTTGCGCCGAGGCTCTGCGTCAGCCTCGTGCGCGAGTTCGAGCAGGGTGATCGCGCCGCTGCCGGGCGGATCCAGGAGCGCGTCACGCCGCTCGATAAAGAGATCGTGGGCAAGCTTGGTCCCGCCGGCGTGAAAGCCGCGATGGATGCCGTCGGGGGGGGCCTGCACGGCGGTCCGGTGCGTCCGCCGCTCGCGCCGATCACGCCAGCCGATCGCGAGCGCGTGAGCGCGCTCGTGCGCGGTGACTGACTACGGCGTGCTGTTCCGCGAGCTCGCCGTTCCGCGGCTCGTGGGAACCCCGAATCATCGGAAGGTGCGTGACCTGCTGACGCGCGAGCTGGTTGCGCGCGGCTTCAGCGTCGAGGAGCACGCCTTCTCGGGGCGGCCGGCGCGCGCGCTGTTGGGATCACCACGCATGATCTCGGGTGTCAATCTCATCGGTCGGCCTGTCCGCCCGTCCGCCCGTCCGCCCGTCTGGCTCGTTGCACACTACGACTCCAAAGGCCAGCCGGTCTCAATGCTGGTTCGGTTGATCGGTTTCGTAGCGATCGTCGCCGGGCTACTGTGGCTGCCGTTCGGCGTCAGCACGGCGATCATTCCGCTCGCGGTCGGCCTCTCGATTCTGTTGCAGAACCGCGTCACCGATAACTCGCCCGGGGCCGTGGACAACGCGACTGCGCTCGTCGCGGTGTTCATGACGCTCGATCAGCTGCCGCGTGATGCTGAGGTGGGCGTCGTTTTTCCCGATGCGGAGGAGTTCGGTCTTGTCGGAGCCCGGGCGCTGGCCGCCGAACGAGCGGCGCTGTTTGCGGATGCGGCAATCATCAACCTCGACGGCCTGGATGATGTCGGCACTCCCATCGCGTTCCTGCATCGGCCCGGCGCCATAGGAAACGCCGTCGCGCGCTCGCTCAATGCGAGACGCGCGCGCTGGCTGCCGGTGATCGTGGACGGTATCGCGCTCAGGCGCGTCGCCCGTGAGTGCGTGTCGATCTTGAAGGGCGATGCCCGGACGATGTCGATTATCCATACTCCCAGAGACATCGTGGCTCGCGTTCGGCTGGATGGCGCCGCGAGCGTCGCGGCAGGACTGGCGCGGGTGCTCCGGGCGGGATAGCTTCCCTCAGAGGATACTCCAGGGCCCCCGCCGGGGGCCCTTTTTGTTGCCAGCGAGGAGACCGTGTTCGGACCCAAGACCCAGTGTGTGGTGGTGGTGGGTGCCCAGTGGGGCGACGAGGGCAAGGGCAAGATCGTGGACGTGCTGGCTGAGCGCGCCGATCTGGTCGTGCGTTACCAGGGCGGCGCGAACGCCGGGCACACCGTGGACACGGGAGAAGGCAAGTCGTTCGTCCTGCACCAGATCCCTTCAGGAATCCTCCAAGGTGCCGTCTGTGTGGTCGGAAACGGGGTGGTGCTCGACCCCGAGCAGATGTTCGCCGAGCTGGATGCCCTGGAGGCGCGCGGGGTCCGCACCGGGCAGAAGCTTCACGTCTCTGATCGGGCGCACCTGACGCTGCCCTATCACAAACTGCTGGATCGAGCCCGCGAAAAGCGCGAAAAGATCGGCACGACAGGGCGGGGAATTGGCCCGACCTATGAAGACAAATACGGCCGCCGCGGCATCCGGGTCGGGGATCTGCGCAATCTCAGCCGAGCTCAGGAGTTGGTGCGCGCGCGCGTCGAAGGCGCGAATCAGATGCTGCAACTGTTGCAGGGAGCAGGGAACGGGGAGCGGGCGAATCCCGAAGAACACGCTCGTTTGGTCGAGCGTCTGGCGCCGCGTTTGCTGCCATTGGCGGTGGACGCCGGCCGCGTCGTCTGGGACGCGCTAGCGCGCGGCGAGTCGGTGCTCCTCGAGGGAGCGCAGGGCGCGCTGCTCGACGTGGATCACGGGACGTACCCGTACGTCACGTCGTCGAACACGACGGCCGGTGGCGCGGCGGTGGGCGTGGGCATTGGTCACACGGCGATCGACGCCGTCCTCGGCGTGGTGAAGGCGTACACGACGCGCGTCGGCAACGGGCCGTTGCCAACGGAGGCCGAGCCGGCGGTGGCCGAGCGTATTCGCGAGCTGGGAGGCGAGTTTGGCGCGACAACGGGAAGGCCGAGGCGGTGCGGATGGTTTGATGCGGTCGTGGTCAGATATGCGGTTCGGATAAATGGACTGACGGGACTGGCCGTCACGAAGCTGGATGTCTTGGACACATTTGCGGAGATCCCTGTTGGTGTCGGCTACACGCTGGATGGTGAGACCATCGATAGTATGCCGGCTGATGTCGAAACGATCGGTCGAGTGCAACCGATCTACGAGACTGTCCCCGGTTGGCAGAAGTCCCTGAAAGACGTCCGGCGGCTTGCCGATCTCCCCCCCGCGGCTCGAGCGTACGTCGATAGGCTACAAGACTTGGCCGGGGCGCCGGTGCGATATGTGAGTGTCGGGACACGAAGAGACCAGATCATTGAAGTGAACTGACGAGGTTTCGGTGCCGCATTCTGCAGTTTTTAGTGCAGAAAGCAG